>Ga0256828_1001442_pt1 | contig 14839 bp, 9 predicted proteins | sample CV88metaG_FD_185993 | JGI IMG/M metagenome (GOLD analysis project Ga0256828, IMG submission 185993) | Hydrothermal vent microbial communities from East Pacific Rise, Pacific Ocean - CV88 | ecosystem: Environmental > Aquatic > Marine > Hydrothermal vents | place: Pacific Ocean: East Pacific Rise...
AGATCAGAGCTGTCGTTTCGTGTGATTTTGACCGTTTGCCCTGGCAAGGCATAGGCTCCTGTGGATCGGAAATACTTCTTGCTCATTAGATGCACCTCACGGGTGGTGGGGGTGATGTGCGAGAAGTCACTACGGCTAAAGTTCCCCATGTCTGCTTGGGCAGGATTGATTTTGCGGTAGTTGTAGATCGCATGATCGCTAAAGAACGAGGTCATAAAGGCGTTGTCATCGGTGGTGACCTTATCCATGGGGTAGCTCACCTCTTGACGCATCTTATCGCCCAAGAGTACCAAAAGTTTTTGGAGACGATACTCCTCTGTACCAAAGATCGCTGTTTTATGGCTATCAAGAGTTGTTAACATGCTTTTTACTTTATCAGCACCCTCTTGGAACTCCTCTTTTAATCCCACAACTTCATGACAGTTATCTCCATCTTGGGTGTAGTTGCCATGGCTGTCTTGGCATTTTGACCAATCAAAATCATAATCTTGGGATTGGAAGTGGTGCAGCATGGTATCAATCGCACCATATCCGAGGGTAGCAAAGTAGTTCTCATACATCTCAGTGGCACTCTCCCATGAGGCTTTATCCGCTGCCCAGTAGTTTCCTCCGTAGGGGAAGTTAAACTCAAAACGATGTTCCATGATAGCTGAGATGCTGTTTTGTCCCCAGTTGGGATGGAGATAGAGCAGAGGTTGTCGGTGAGTACGCATGGTATCCATTGCCAACTCTAGGGCTTGGGCATCTTCACTGTTTCCATTGTTACTGAGCAGTACCAGATCAGCCTCTTGATAACAACTGCTAAGCGTGTTTGCTTCATTACAGCTTTTGAGGTTCCAGTTGGGATAGTTCTGCTCAAGCCAGTGTTTTACATGCCCACTGGTCATAAAAGAGAGGGCAATGGTACGGTTTTCATCGGCAATATTATGGTCAGCTTCTTGGGTGATTAGCCATGCGATGGTACGCTTCATCGGGGTCTCCAAGTCAAGCTGTTCCCCTCGATCAAAGAAGCTGATGGGGTTAGACGCAAAGATAGCAAAACGACCATGTTCTTTTTTTCCTGCGAGGGCTAAGATATGATTTTTGGTACCATAGAGTAGAGGGAAAGACGCTTGGATATCCCCATAGGGTTCAATCAATTGAGAGCTGTAGCCTCCTGTGGCATAGTTGATCGCTTGACCTTGATAGATGCTTTCAAGGGTGGAGGGGATGTGTGCCATTGTGCTAATCTCCTTACGGGTACTTTGGAGGAGTTCGGCTTTAGTAACCTGTGTCACACTGCCTGAATGGAGTGCCTCTTCGACGGCATTCTCATCGGTAATATTTATGGTGAGACTTATGGTATCGCTGTAGAGACCATCGCTAACCTTGATATGCAGTGTGTATGCTGTTGCTTCAAGATCACCTGTAACCTCAATGGCACCTTCTGCATTGATGCTAAAGGGGAGATCTTCGTCAAGGATGCTGTAGCTTAGGGGATCTCCTTGGTAATCTACGGCGTGAACTTCTGCAATGGTACTGCCCTCTTGGGTGTTGCCAGCGATGAGGTACGCTTGTTGCATCTCCATGATCTTAGGAGCTGGTGGGGTGGCACCATAGACCTCAACCTCGGTAAGGTGAAGACAGCTATTGTTACCACGTTGATTGCCTTTGATCAGCAGATAGTCTCCTGCTTGGGTACGGTTGAAATCAATCACCTGTTTCATGTCAGCATTGAGCGTGGCAACCTTATGCTCCTCCTCTATTGTCTCTGTTCCATGAAAATCTTGATGGCTCAAATAGACAGTTGCTCCATTGAGGCGTGCCGCTTGCCCTGGACGGTTGTGAATCACAATCTCCTTGACCTCTGTCTCATGGGGTAGGGCGATTTGTAACCAGTTATTGGGGGCTGAACACTGGGTATGATTAAAGCTCTCTAGGTCACCATCAATGGCTTTACTAGGATCGGTGTAGTAGTAGTACCCATTTTTGGGTGGTTGGGTAGCAACCCCATAGAGGTGGGCAATGTTTCGCTCCATATCGACCACAGGGGCGATGGATTCGACTTCACCTGTGGGGATGAGTGTGACATTGTCAATGATGGTTCCTAAGCTGTCGTTTTGTTGGGCGATTTCACGTAACTCAATGGTTTGGGACTCTCCCGTTCCAAAAAACTTTACGCTGTATCGTTGCCACGCCTTGGTGGGGTGAATGGTCTCTAGCTTGATCCCATCAACCCAGATCTCAAAATCTGAACTTTGGGCTTTTCGGGCATAGGCATCAAGGCTGAGGTTATATTCAAGGTATTGTTGGGTATTGATGGTTTGGGTAAGGGTATTGAACTCTCTGCCCACATCGAGTTCGATCTTATACGCTCCTTGGGTCGCAGCTTTGCCGATTCGGTGATCCCATGCCTCACCAGCTCCTTGCCAATGATCAAAGGTCACTTCTTTCCAGCGTCCATGATCTTTTTGGATGCTAAAGTTCTCAAAACTCCCATTTTGGATGAGGTTTGTCTCTGCTGCCTGCAAAGAAGAGAGGCTTAAAAGGGTGGTGGTGATTAGACTAAGTTTGATGATTGAGTGTTTCATCTTATGCTCCTTTTTAATTCTTAAAAGCAGTATAAGATGAAAAAATGTCTTTTTAATGACCAAAGTTAAAAAAATATAAATAAAAATAAATAATTCAATATAAAAGAATAATTTATAACTTTAAACCCCAAATAGGGGAGTTAGGGAGCTGTTATGTCCACGCTTAAAGAGAACCTCTTAAGCAGTGCCCCCCCTTTATGCCACATTTTAGCATCAATGCTTATTGGCATGATACTTCTGTAGCGTACCCCTGAGCTTAAGTCATTATCTTCATCATGGTACTCTAGTACCAAGCTATTATTCCAGCCTGCCACTTCTCCTGAGTTCATGGTATAGTTGTTATTGGTTCCTCTGAGTTTGAGTGTTTTAATCTCTCCATTGTCTCCTTGTACTTGGATATTGACGGTGCTGTATCCATTGGCATACCAAACCCCCGTGGTGGGGGCAACGTCAGGATTGAGTGCCACAAAATAGATAGAGGTGCTATCATCTTCAAAAATTTGGCTCTGCCAACGCTCTGTATTGATAAGGTGTTGTTCCCCTATCATTAAATCTTTAATATTTAGGATAATATCTCCCATATACTCTTCATTGTTGGTGACTCTTTTTTTGGCTTTGAGTACGATTCGGTGTCGTGCTGTATAGATTCGGTTTGTTTCCAGTTGATTGTCGCTTGTATCTATCCATGCCACAATCTCTGTTTTGGCTGAGGTGACAGCTGTTGGGTCATTAATTTTGAGTAGTTTACCATTGATATCTCCTGTTGCCAGTTTGGCGATGCGTACTTTGATATCTTGTTCCTTGCCTTGGTCATCAATCACAGGGATCACCAGTGTAGAGTAGCCTGCTTCCCCCCGTTTACTGGGGTCAACTTCCCGCTCTTCTCCTACCACATTATTGGAGGTGATAATGTACACCTCTGTGGCATCAAGTTCAAAATGTTGTAGACTTTGGCATCTTGAGAGATTGTTTTCACTGCAACCATCATTTAGTATCACTGTTGCCAATTCTGTTCCTTGACTTCTCCCCAATATCTTATCATAGATATTAGCCCGTTGGGCATCACTGATTTGTGCTTCATCGGTCTTGGCTTGTAGGCTATCAAAAAGTACCGTTTTATTGAGATCCCCCCAGTAGACATTTTTGAAGTAATTATCAGCATACCATCCACTGGTAGTATTGTCTAAAAACCGATCAAAAAGGTTCTCTATCTCAGAGATAAAGGAGTCTTTATCCTCTTGTGCTACCAAATAGAGTTGTGCCAGATATCTATTTTGGTATCCATAACTTCGATAGGAGCGATAGTTTGCTTCATGGGTATCAAGATAGTGCCAGAGTTTCTCTTTGAAGCTCTCTGCCTCTGCCCCTTTACCATTGTGAATACTTGGGGCTTCGAGTGCGATAAATGCTATCACTTTCCCCACAATAATCTCTAGGTTTTCTCCACCTCTTTGTGTATCATTATCCAAAAAGAAACTATCTCGTCGGCTCATAAACGTATTGGCTAAGTCAATGACTTGTTGTGGTTTATCTTTGCGGGCATAGTATCGTGCGAGTTGATACCACGCATCGACATTGGTTGGGGCGATTTCAATGGCTTTGTTGAGTACAATTTCTGGATTTTCATGTTGTAATTCTAATATCTTGGCAATATGTTGGAGTATCATGGATTGATTAAAGATATGTTCTCCTACCCCTGCTGGACTTACCCCTGTTGCTACTCCTCCAAATCGCTCGATGCCTCGATCTCGTATCCCTTGGGTGTATCGGTCATAGATGCTATTGATTCCTGAACTTGCCGACTCTTTTGAACCCACTTGGTACCCAATTTTGATGTAGTATTGATTGGCAATTGTAGGATGATTGTAGACCCCTACCCACGCTCTGTGACCTGGTTGTCCCACTCCAATAGCAGGGCGATTGAGACAGGCATTGACATGTTGCCCCATGGTAGATTGTCGCCCACAAACACCCCCATCTTGGAGTATGCGATAAACCGTTCTATGGGGTGACCATTGGCTTGTTCTGAACCATACATTGGGTTCATTGTATGCCCAAGTATAGGTGGTGTACTCTTTAAATCTTTTCTCTGCTCCTGCTCCTCCATCAATGGCATTGGGAGGATAAGAGGCTTGAAGCAGGGCTTTATCGGTCTCAAAAAATCGACTTTTAACATAGCCACACTCCTGCTTTTGTGCATTTTGTGTTAATGCCATGAGTTGCCATGGATAGGCATTTCCTGAGCTGTTATATTGCATCGAAGCATTAAAGAGTGGCCAGTTTGGCTCAGCATCATTAAAATCAATGGGGGCTATTTTGTCCAGTGATATCTTCCATTTTGCCAAGTCATAAAAACTCATCAAACGATACTTGTTAGGTGCGACCCCTAGTAGTTCAGAAAGTTCGCTATTCATATTGTCTCGTGGGTGAATAAGTCCTGTGACTTGATTTTTATAGCTTTTAAAATTGGCTAAAAATTCAGATGTGGTGATGGAGCCGTTATTGTCTAGCCAATCTTGTATTCGTTGACAGGGGTTTTCTGCATCACTACAGTTGCGTCGTGTAAGCCCACTAGAGAGACGATAGAGGTTTAATTCATCAAAAGAGAGTCCATACTGTTGACGGATATCATAAGTTGCATTGAGGATATCCACCCCATCATTTTCCATCTGTTGTAGTTTACTGCTTACACCCCATAAGGTATCTGCTTCACTGCTACTTAAATCATATTTCATGGCAAGATAATTTTTGAAATCATAATACCCGATACCATAACCTAAGTTTTTGATCTGGTGTTCCTCTCTCCAAACACGCTCTTTCTCCTCGTAGTGTGCCAGCTTAGCATAGTCAATGGTTCGATGTTCGTTGGTATCTCCAAACACAGCCTCTTGATAAATGCCTCGCTCTTTGGCATTGATAGCGAGTCCCAAAATGACGTTTTTGTACTCATTAAGCAGTGAAGCATTGTTCTCTTGGGTCAACTGGGTTTTGAAATCAGCCAAATTTTTAATGACATAAGGATTGGCTGGAAATCGTGAGGCGTATAGCCCCTCTTTTAAGTAGGGATCATTCTCTATCCAGCTCCAAATACTCTCATCCAGTGGGCTTGAGATAAAGTTATTGTAGGTATCTTTGGATTTGGCATGTGCATAGTTCAGGTAGCTCTCGATTAACGCATCAAGATCACTTTGGGTTGTAAATGCTTTGGCTTTGCTTTCAAAATCCTCTTTGGCACTGTTGAGGGTATGGGTATCGGTATTGGATTTGATATTGAGCGTGGTTCTAACCGTTGAGATACCATCACTGACCTCAACCTCCAAACTGTAGGTTGTGATCTCCAATGAACCACTAATAGTAATGGTTCCCTCATTGTCAATGCTAAAAGGAACATTCCCAATAATGCTATAGCTAAGCGGGTCACCTTGTGAGTCAAAGGCATGAAGTGACGTGACGGTATCACCAATGGTATTGGCACTTTTGATTTCAAATAGTGTTGGGTGTGTTTCAAATATTGGTTTGATATTGTTACTGTTGAGTGTTTCGATAAAGAGTTCATCCGAAGGGATAAGTGAAAAATCTTCATCCCCCACATGTTTCCATCCCACACTAATATGTTCAGCTCCTGCTCCCTCTTTTAAAAAGGCTTCTAAGGGATAGATCTCTCCCGCATTCAAATGAATGGGTTGACTTTGTCCTGCACTGCTCCATCGTTGATACCCACCCCATCCCCATTTTGAGGCTATCTTTTCTCCATTTAAATTGAGTTGTGTGCCATCATCACCAATAATAGCAAAGAGGTACTCACCACTTTCTGAGGGTTGTAATATGGTACTCATTTTTTGTCCAAAATTATCACCATGACTTCCCGACATATTTAAATTTTCTACTACTTTGCTTTCATCTGGAAGATCATTTTGGTAGTGGGTATCATTGAGCATACTGCTAACCGTGGTACCTGAAATATTGTTCCATCGTTCCTGTTTTACACCATTAATAGAGAGAAGTTTTACCGTTACATTGGTAAGATTGGTGTGTGTCCCATCATCTACTTGTACTTGAAAACGATACTGCTGTACTTGGTTATGATTGATTGTGGCGGTAAGTTTAAGCTCTCCATTATTGTTGATGCTAAAGGGAACCTCTCCTACTATTGTATAGTTTAACGGTTTTTTGGCATAGTTTAATGCCACAACTTCGCCTAGTAAGGTGTTTAGGGGAGCATTGATTTTTAAACCAAAAGTATACTGATCTTTGGGAAAAGCGGTGATATAGTCAGGGATGGTGGGAGGTTCGCCATATACTTCTACTTCGGTGAGATGCAGACAACTGTTGTCTCCTATAGGATTGCCTTTGATAAGCAGATAATGCGTTGCGATGCTGTCGGGCAACTCTATGGTTTGGGTCATATCTGAATTGAGTGTTGCCAAGGCTGTACTGCTGTTAACTTCTTGGGTTCCTGTAAAGTTTTGGTCTCTTAAATAGAGGGTAGCACCATTGAGCCGTGCTTGTTGTCCTGCAACATTATGGATAATAACTTTATCTATTTTGGTGGGATTGGGAAGCTCTATCTGTAGCCAGTTATTGGGGGCTGAACATTGGGTATGGTTATTGGTACTTAAATTCCCATCAATAGCTAATGATGGTTTGGCATAGTAGTAAAATCCATTTTTAGGGGGTTGGGTTGCTTTGCCAAAGAGAGGGGCGATATTCTCTGTGTAGTTCACACACTCTGCTCGATGTAGTGATTGACAGAGATGCTCTCTGGCTCTTCGGGCTGAGGGGAGGGAGAGTGTGTTGAAGGTTGTTTGGAGATCAAGGTTGTCATCCAATAATCTTCCATGATGTCCTAATATCTTACTGCTATTGAGTTCAATACCATTTTGAGGATTGTCATCTCTGTCCAGTGACATTAAAAAACGAACGATTTTTAATACTTTAGGATTATTAATATCATTACCTGCACCCGCCAAGCCAAGTGGTGTCAAAATCTTATCGGTTACCACTGAGATTCCCGCAGGTTTGTTGATGGGGTGTCCCTCCCCAATAAAAACATCTTCGATATAAAATTTGACAGGCTGTCCCTCAATATATCGAAATACGCCATTGGTATCGGTATAGCCTGTGATCCCACTTCCTGCATCATATCTTGCACCTGTTACGATGGCATCGTAGAGTACGGCTGTTTTGGTGCTAATACTGCTGGTGTTTGTATGTGTTTGTGGCGTATTATCTGGTGAAGATGCTTCTGTTTCTACACTATTGGCGGTGGCATTCGCTTCTGCTGTATGCTCTATCACCCCCTCCTCACTCTCTTGAGCCTCGCTTGTCTCTTCCGTTGGTTCAGCCACCTCAGCTGAGGTGTGTGAGATCTCTGTGTCGCTTCGTTTGTTGGGTGTATTGCTGTTGCCACAACCTACCAAGATTAATCCCAGTGTTAATAACAGTGTTGTTAGATTCTTCATTGTTTCCCTCTCTTGTATTCTTATAAAAAAATTATACAAAAAAAAATTATATTTTTATAATATTTTCTATAATTCTTTTGTTTTAAGTACAGCTAAGCCTGCATTGACCTTACCATACGCTCGTCGCTCTTCAAATCCGTTGTCATCATAGCCCTCACCTATCTTGGTGGCTGTGGAGATTAAAATCTCTCGTACCTCATGAGGAGTAATGGTAGGATTGATCGCATACATCAAGGCGACTACGCCCGCAGTAATGGGGGTGGCAAAGCTGGTACCATCAGTGAATTGATAGTTGTTGTTGACCAATCCCAGTTGATTGTCTCCTCCTGTTTCACCCATGTTATCCAGTCCAAGGAGTCCTGAGGATTCATAGGTATCTCCCCCTGGGGCTAGGATATCAATATTGCGTCCATAGTTGGAGTAGGTGCCAACATCATTGTTCTCTACGCTTGATCCCACGCCAATGACCCACGCCACTTCGGACTCATCATTGATCCCCTCTTGGTCGAGAGATGCCCCCTCGTTACCTGAGGCAAACAGTACCGTAATGCCACTCTCATAGAGGGATTTTAGCTCAGAGACGATGATGTCGGAGACATTGTTGGTTCCCCAACTACAGCTGATTACTTTGGCTCCTTGGGCTTTGGCATACTCAAAGGCTCGGATGGTATTGGCATCACTCTCCTCTTCTTGCTTGATCAAAATCAGTTCGGCTTTGGGGGCAACGCCTACGGTTCCTTTGCCATTGATGGAGGCAACAATAAATCCAGCACAAACATTACCATGCGATCCCTCTTCGCTATTGGCTACCACATTATCACTGCCATCATCAGCGTTGTAGGCGACATAGAGATTCTCTTGGATCTCCTCATGATCAACCTCTCCCCCATCATCAATAACCGCAACTTTTACCCCCTCTCCCATGCTCCATGCCCACGCAGCAGTGAGATTGATATCAGCATGATCATTGATGGGATAGCCTTCAGCGTTGAGTGCTGAATTTTTGGCATCAATGTGCCATGCATACTTGTAGTAAGGTTCGGCTTTTGCCTCTGCGATCGCTTCGGTATGGTTATTGGTGCTAATAGGTTGCTCTTGAGGGGGCGTTATTTCAGGTTGTGGTGTTGTTTGCTCTGTTTGTTCCTCCTCTTGAACCATAGATTCATCATCCCCATAGGCATCATACTCCTGAGTGCTTTCTGTGGTGTTTGTACTGCTTCCCCCACCGCCACAGGCAGAGAGAAGTAGCATTGCTATCAGTAAAGTTATGGTTTTGATACTTTGATCTCTCATGTTTATCTCCTCGTATGGATTTTGATAAAGTTGGGGTGAGCATTGGTAATGTTGGTCTCTTGATAGAGTTTTTGAGAGAGTTCAAAGATATTTTTTGTTGGGGGGACAGTGATTAAAAAGATGCTTTCTGTTAAGGGTTGGATCTCTGTTAATGTGTAACGTTGGAGCAGTTGGGTACAGTTACTATCCTTGTGACACTCTACCAAAATTTGATTGTTGACACCTACGGTTTGACCTGTTGGGGTGTGGTAGTACTTGATGGTTTCGGAGGTGATTTGTTTGCTTTGTTGGGTGGATTTGATGGGGGTGAGTTCTACCTTTTTCCCTTTACTATAGTAGAACTCATTGGCACAGCCCAGTAGCGTGAGTGCTATTAGTGAGATGATAATACGGTTTTTCATGTGGCATCCTTTGGGGTTTCAATAGTGTACTATAAATAAAAAAAGTGGCTAAAAAATGATTTTTATCTTTTTTTTAGTTTTTTGTAAAAATCAAAGTTAACAAATGTGCTTCGTCTGCTTTCAAGCAGAACATTAAAAAAATTTGCTACAGTGTTGATTTTAAAATATTATATATTAAGGTAATCAATCATGGAACCACGATTGGATGTTATTGATCTGTTTTTAAAACTGTTGAGTGCGGAGTCCATCACGCCTGATGATGGGGGATTACTTGCTTACATCGAGCGATATTTAGCAAGCTTTGAAGCGACATGGATTAATGAGGGGGGTGTAAAGAACCTCTTTTTGACCAAAAAGTTTGGTGAAGGGAAGCATCTCTGTTTTGCAGGACATGTTGATGTGGTACCTGCAGGAGAGGGCTGGGATACGAACCCCTTTGTGCCGATGATTGATGCGGGGTATATCTATGCCAGAGGTACACAGGATATGAAGAGTGGTGTGGCTGCCTTTGTGCAGGCTATGCGGGATATGGATGAGGGATTTTCAGGTCGTCTCTCACTGCTCCTAACTTCTGATGAAGAGGGGGATGGCACTTATGGGACACAGATAGTCCTCAAACATCTCAACGCGATTGATCTCTTGCCTGATTACTGTATTATCGCAGAGCCGACGTGTGAAGAGCGTTTTGGGGATGCGATCAAGATTGGGCGACGAGGTTCGATCAATGGGTATTTGACGCTCTATGGCAAACAGGGACACGCTGCTTATCCTGAAAAAACGATTAATCCTATCCATAATATTGCCCCCATTCTTCCCAAGATTGCAGGGCATGATCTGGATGAGGGGGATGAAAATTTTGCCCCCAGTAAACTGGTCATTACCGATATCCGATCAGGGATGGAGGTGACCAACGTTACCCCCAATGAGCTAAAGATGATGTTTAATGTACGCAACTCCACCAACACCACCCAAGAGAGCGTGCGTGCGTTTATTGAAGAGCAGTTTACTGGATTGGATTACAGCTTGGAGTTAGAACAAGGATCCTACCCTTTTGTAACCAACCAAGACTCCTATATTGTCAACCAACTGCGTGATGCGATACAAGAGGTAACAGGGGTTAGCACCAAGCTCTCAACCGCAGGAGGAACCAGTGATGGACGGCATATCGCCCCGTATGGGATTGAAGTGGTAGAGTTTGGTGTGATCAATGATCGCATTCATGGCTTAAATGAGCGAACTTCTATCCAAGAGGTGGAGAGTCTTTATAATATTTTTGTTAAGATGGTGGAAAGATTCCAATAGACCCAAGGAGGACTAAGATGCAAACAGCAAGTACCGTAAAGAGTGAGACCTCAGATATTGAAGCGATCAAAGCCAAAATAGAGCAACTGCTTGCAACCTATCGTGCCAAACATGATGAGTTGGAGTGGGCGGATGATGAGTGGGAGTCGAGTGAGATTCAAGAGGAGCTTGATGCCTATGCCAAGGAGATTAAGAAACTCAAAGCACAAGTGCGTGAATTAGAGCATGCCTAATCGTCAGAGGGTTTATCATTGATCTACAAACGACCCTCTCTTACGGAATATGTCACGGCGAGACTTATTACCATTATGATCTTTGTGACAACGATCTATTCGTTGTCACTCTTTCTTATTCCCCTTGTCTATCAGACAAGGATTTTTCATATTCTTTTTTTTGTGGCTGCGTTGCTTTTGATCTTGGGATCAGTCTATGTGGGGGCAAGACGGGTTAAACGTGAACTTCGCATTGTGGAGCAGTATCTCTCAGGCGTGGACGGGTTTGATACCCGTCGAGACAAAGCCCGTTTTTTTACCGAAGAGTTTGAACGGATCAACCGTGCATTGATTGCTATTTTGCGTAAAATCAAGAAAAAAGAGCATAAAAAACGTAAATATACGGCAAAGATAAAACTCAAAAATCGTCAACGCTCTGACATGCTCTCTGCCATTGCCCATGAGTTTCGCAATCCCATTGCTGCGATTATGGGCTATGCTCAAACGCTCAATGATGATGAAGATATCCCTCCCGCACTGCGTCAAAAATTCCTCTCTAAAATCTATAACAATGGGGAGAAGATTGAGGAGTTACTCAGTCGCTTGTTGCTTTGGAACCGCTTTGAGAGTGGAGAGCAGAAGCTACATCTTAGTCGTGTGGCGGTCTATCCCCTGATCAAAGAGGTGGTCTCCCATCTTGAAGATCGCTACAAAAATCGCAACATTGAGGTAGAGTATTCCGATTTGGTGGTCAAAGCCGATCGTGCTTTGATGGAGATCGTGATCAAAAATCTGATTGAAAATGCCCTCAAATACTCCAAAGAAGTTGTGGAGATCAAGATTAAAGATCGTTGTGTCTCTGTGATTGATCATGGGGTAGGGATTTCCGCTGAGAACATTGATAAGGTGACCAAAAAGTTTTTTCGTACGGAAGAACACTCATGGGATAACTCCATGGGCTTAGGGTTAGCCATTGTCAAACAGATTCTTAAACTCCATCACAGCAGTTTGGAGATAGAGAGCCAAGAGCATCATGGCTCTACCTTCTCCTTTGTGCTGCCCAAATAGGGCATCTACTCCATCAATATCCCATAATCTCTTAAGTATACCAAGATATCCTCTTGGTTCAGATAGCCAATATGGCGTGCCACCTCTTTGCCTCGGGCATCCAAAAAGAGCTGTACGGGCAGTTCTGAAATATTGTTATTAATTGCCCCAAGTGGGTCTTTGTCGACATTGACATAGTAGATAGAGGTTTGGGGATATTGCTCTTTGATGGCTTTGATTTGCGGTGCCATGCTCTCACACCAGATACATTTGGTCTTACCCACCATCACCATAAGGGGGTGATCTTTGGGGATTTGAGAAAGTTTAATCTCAGGGACATCCCCAAAGTCATGGGCGAGGAGGAGAGAGAAGAAGAGCAAAATGCTAAGGATTGTTTTCATGAATGGCTCCTTGTTGGTATTTTTTTGATTATAGCTCAAATATATAAATTTTTTTGACCAAGTAAATTGATAATACTAGAGAATAAAAAAAGATTAAAAAAAAGTGAGAATAATTGTTAACCTTTTGTTGCAATATTGACAATTTTTGATTGCTTTAATGGAACTTAGTAACAAAAAGTGCTAATATTATTACATTAGTAAAAATTATAATTATTTCTTTAATTCATAAAATTAATTGAAGTAATAATAATTATAACTTAAATAAATAGGAGGAAACATGAAGTTAGGTTTTTTAGTCGATCTTAACCTTTGCATGGGTTGTAAAGGGTGTGAGATTGCCTGTAAAGTTGAAAATGAAGTGCCACTCAGCTCGTGGCGTTTACGTGTAAAATATATAGATATTGGGACATTCCCTGATACCTCAAGGAACTTCACACCGTTACGTTGTAACCATTGTGAAAGTGCACCGTGTGAACGCATCTGTCCTGTCTCTGCTCTTCATTATCTCGATAATGGCATTGTCAACGTAGACAGCAGTCGATGTATTGGGTGTGCTGGGTGTATGATGGCCTGTCCTTATGGAGCGATCTATATGGATCCTGAGTCTAATACGGCGGATAAGTGTACCTACTGTGCCCACCGAATCGAAGGTGGTATGATGCCTGCATGTGTGGTTGCTTGTCCTGTCGAAGCCAATATCTTTGGAGATATTGAGGATGAGACATCTCATATCTCACGATACATTATGGAACATCAAGGGAATGTACAGGTAAGAAAACCTGAGAAACATACCGATCCTAAACACTTTTATGTGGGTGGTGGTAATCAAACATTGAATCCTTTGGCTCATGAGAGAATTGAAGGGTATGGACTCTTTAATAACATTACGCATCTTGATACCATAGGTGATCCTCATCACTCTATTTTAGATAGATTTATCGCTCCGATTTTTGGAGGTCATAATGATCATCTCAAAAATGAGAGCTTTTTAGACATGCCAAATGATGCAGATCATGGATCACATAAAGAAGGAGGACACGAGTAATGGATCACGGTACAGTTATAGAAGCAACCAAAGCCGTCGTAACGCTTGATGTTGCACTTCCTGGAATTATCTGGGGTTGGATGATTACGCTTAATATGTGGGCAAAAAGTATTGGTACAGGTGTTGTGCTGGTGGGTGCTTTTTTACTCTATAGACATAAAAAAGAGGCAATGCCAAACCTTCGCTGGTTGATGCCAGTTATCTCTTTTATTGCCTTGAATGTATTTTTATTGTTTACCTTGTTGGATCTACATCAACCACTTAGAATGGTTAATATCTTCTTTCACCCACATTGGACATCAGCCATTACGGTTGGGGCATGGATGGCATCGCTCTTTACAGGGTTGATTACGTTAATGATGGTGATTGGTCTGTTGGATGCTTTCCCTGATTTGGGTCGTCATCTTGGCATTGCCAAGACATTAAGAGCAAAATCATCGCTTTATGAAAAGGTTTTCCCCTTTGTTGTCTTTTTGGCATTCCCTGTTACCATGTATACCGCCATTATTATGGCTGAGGCAAGTGCCAGAGAGTTATGGGCAGCTCCTGCGGAATTGATTCAGATGTTATTGGCTGCCTTTATGGTAGGTTCTGCCTCACTTATTTTGATTGCTGATAAATGGTCAGCGGAAGCCAAAAAAGATTTGGCATGGATTTTAGCCCTTTCTGTTGCGGCTTCCTTTATTATGTATATGGGTGAATATTTCTTCTCCTTTAAAGCAGCAGAAGTGGAAGCAACTTTGGCGTATGTTCACTCAGGTGGATCATACAATCTACAGTTTTGGGCAGCAATGGTATTGGGGTATATTATCCCCTTCTTTATTGCCATAGGATCACTCAAAGTAGAAAACCGAACAATGATGAAATTTGCAGCAGTAACGACACTAATCGGTCTCTATCTTGCAAAAAGTACGTGGCTTGAAATCCCACAAATGATACCGTTAAGTTAAGGAGAAATAGATGGTTAAAAAAATGAATGAAACAAAATCTTCTTTCTTTGAGAGCAGACGAACATTTCTAAAAGGAACGGCCTATACGGTAGCAGGTGCTACGGTGGCTAAGGGTGTATTCTCTACGATTGTAGAGACACCAGCATTTGCTGATGA
>Ga0256828_1001443_pt1 | contig 14828 bp, 13 predicted proteins | sample CV88metaG_FD_185993 | JGI IMG/M metagenome (GOLD analysis project Ga0256828, IMG submission 185993) | Hydrothermal vent microbial communities from East Pacific Rise, Pacific Ocean - CV88 | ecosystem: Environmental > Aquatic > Marine > Hydrothermal vents | place: Pacific Ocean: East Pacific Rise...
TTGAATCTAGATAGCTCTGGTCTGTTGTTATCCCCGGATTTAATAGAACAGATTTAAATCCAGCCTCTCTTGTATAGTTGGATATATCTCTATAGTAGTCTAAATCATCTGAATTTGTGGAGGTCTCATCAAAGAATATTCCACTAACACCATACTTCTCATATATATTTTTCCAAGAGTCAATATTTGTATATATCTCCTCTATATCTCTCTTTCCATAGCTTGTATATACATATCCCACAACTTTTATATTGGCATCTATTAGTTTCTTAATACCATCTGAATAGTTACTATCCTCTGTATCAAAATCTCCATTTGATGGATTTACAATTGCAATTACCTCTGCACTTTTATACTTCTCTCTTATCTCTATTAGATTATCCCAGATAACCTTTCCATTTTCATCTTTTGCTGTCGGGTAACTATATAGTGGAATTAACATCTTTAAAGCCTCTTGATTAGTTTGATTATCTTTTAGTCTATCTTTTAGTAGTGCAGTGAGCCACTTTGCAATATTTTTAAATGAGACATTTTTATTACCATCTTCATTTACCAATCTATTATCAAATGGTGTCTCAAAACCTAAATGGTATATTCCATCAAATACCCTATTTATAGCATTCTTTCCAAATATTCTACTCTTTGCCCCATCTTTTTGGACTCTATGGAATCCCGTTTCAATATCATCTTCATCATCTCCATGAAGCTCTATCCACTCCGAGGAGTAGTTTTCCACTAAATATCTATTAATAGCTTTTGCATCTTCTATGGTAATCTTTCCAGTAGTTCCGGAGTTTGTAGCATCAATAGCATTTAGTATTAATTTATTCATCTCATTTGCACTATATGCACCAACTCTCATATCTCCAGTTGATATTCTCTTTTTTAACCCTTTATCATTATATATAATATCAATTACCCTATCTAACTCTGTATCTGTCTCGCCTACAATTTCAGATATTGATGGATTTATTAACTTTCCATCTTTTAGCTCCTCCTTAAGGAGTGAATTTAGCCATTTTGCAACATTTTTATATGATACATTCTTATCCCCATCTTCATTTAATAATCTATTTTTTAGATGGGTATCGAAACCTAAATGGTATATTCCATCAAATACTTTATTTATAGCATTTCTACCAAAAATTTTGGTTTTTGCTCCATTATTTACAACTTTATGAAATCCCGTTTCAGTATCCCCTTCATCATCTCCATGAAGCTCTACCCACTCATCATAGTAGTTGTGAAAGATATAATCGTTTATCTCTCTTGCATCTGCTATAGATATCTTTCTATTATTTCCAAGCCCCCTCTCTACAATCGCCTCCAATATTATCTCATTCATTCTCTTTGCACAAGATATTGCAATCTCAATATCCTCTTTGGAGACATTTTTATTTAATTTCTTATCTTTTCTAATAATACTTTCAACTCTATCCAATCCACTACTCTCTGGAATGGTAGCATCAGCTATTGTAAACTTTGGAATAATCCCAATAGTTGGAATGGCTAATAGCCCTTTTAAGAAGTTTCTTCTCTTCATTTCTGTTCCTTTATAGCAGGTTTTTTATGTTATAATCGATATAATTTATAACATAAAAATAGTTTTTTAGATTAAATATATTATAAGATTATTTACATTTTTTAATACTTAAAAAATAGGATATAATGTCACATTTTAATTGGAGGAGTTTAATTTTGAAAAGAGTTATTTTTATGGGAACTCCAAAATATGCTAGGGAGATTTTAGATGCTTTAATTAAAGATAGAGATATAGAGGTTTTATTTGTTATAACCCAGCCAGATAGAGCAGTTGGGAGAAAAAGGAGAGTCACCCCTAGTGAGGTTAAAGTTTTGGCATTAGAGAGTGGTATAGAGGTTATTCAGCCGGAGAGTTTAAAGGATAAAGATATATATAAAAAGATTCTATTGGCAAATCCAGACCTAATTATAGTATCTGCCTTTGGACAACTCCTTCCTGAATCTATTTTAAATATAGCCCCATCTATTAACCTTCACGCCTCACTTCTACCAAAATATAGGGGAGCTAGTCCAATCCAACAGGCTATTTTAAATGGAGATGAGTTTACAGGAGTTACTGCAATGCTTATGGATAAGGGGTTGGATAGTGGAGATATTTTAGCCTATAAATTTTTAAAAATAGGAGATAATATTTTACTTCCAGAGCTTACAGATGAGCTTACAAAATTGGCTTCTCTGTTAACTATTGAAACAGTGAAAAAATTTGACACAATTAATCCAATTCCTCAAACTAGAGCTATTTCTACACACTGTAAGAAGATAAAGAGAGAAGATGGTTTAGTTGACTTTAGTGACGCTTTAACCCTATATAGAAAATATAGAGCCTTCTACTCTTGGCCAGATATATTTTTAAGAAGTGGCTTAAAGCTCTTAGATATAAGGCTATTGGATAGAGATTCCAAAAATAGAGCAGGGGAGATTTTGGAGATAAAAAGAGACTCAATTATTGTTGGGTGTGAGAGTGGAAAGGTTGAGATATTTAAACTTCAACCAAAATCTAAAAGGGCAATGAGTGCAAAGGCTTACTGTATTGGAAGGAGAGTAGCTATTGGAGATAATCTGTTTTGATGAGTTGGAGTCAACCCAAAAGTATCTAATAGAAAAGATAAAAAGAGAGGAGTTAAAAGCTCCAGTTGCCATTTTAGCTAAAAATCAAACAGCAGGGATTGGAAGTCGTAACAACTCTTGGGAGGGGGGAGATGGAAATCTATTTTTCTCTTTTGCCCTCCTATTAGATGATTTACCAGCCGATTTACCTCTCGCATCTGCCTCTATATATTTCTCATATATTATGAAAGAGGTCTTATTAGAATTTAAAAAGGGAGTTACTGTAAAGTGGCCAAATGACCTATATTTTAATAAAAGTAAGGTTGGAGGGGTGGTTACAAAAGTGATAAAAAATATTTTAATCTGTGGAATAGGCGTTAATTTAGCTCCAGATTCAAACTCATTTAAGAGTTTAAACTTAAAAATAACTCCCATAGATATATTAAAGATTTTTTTAAGAAATGTAGAGCATAAACCGGATTGGAAGCGAGTATTTAGTAAATATGCGATAGAATTTGAAAAGAATCGAGATATATTTGCAAATATTGAGGGTAGAAGAGTAAATTTAAAAGGGGCTATCTTAGAGAGTGATGGCTCTTTAATTATAAACAATAGGCGGGTGTATAGTTTAAGATGAGTGAGATTATTACAATAGCTAACCAGAAGGGTGGAGTAGGAAAGACGACTACAACTGTGAACCTTGCCGCATCTTTAGCAAAAAATGGTAAAAAGGTTTTAATAGTAGATGCAGACCCACAGACAAATGCCACTACAAGTTTGGGGTTTAATCGAAATGACTATGAGTATAATATATACCATGTTTTAATTGGAATAAAAGATATTTTAGAGGTAATCTTACCAACTAAAGTGGATAATTTAGATATTGTTCCGGCAAATATTGGACTTGTTGGAGTTGAGAAGGATTTTTACAATTCAGGTAAGGCAAATAGAGAACTTCTATTAAAGGAGGCACTAAAGCCGATTAAAAATATATATGATTATATTATTATAGACTCCCCTCCAGCCTTAGGTCCAATTACAATAAATGCTCTAGGGGCAGCTGACTCCGTAATTATTCCAATTCAGTGTGAATTTTTTGCCCTAGAGGGTTTAGCTCAACTTCTAAATACAATTAACCTCTTAAAGCGTTCAATAAATCCAGACTTAATAATTAGGGGCTTTTTACCAACTATGTATTCGAGACAAAATAACCTCTCGAGACAGGTTTTAGAGGATTTATCAAACCACTTTAGAGATAAGCTATTTTTGGATAAAAATAATAGATTTATAATTGTTCCACGAAATATAAAAATTGCAGAGTCTCCAAGTTATGGACAGCCGGTAATTGAGTATGCTTACCACTCTCAAGGTGCCATCGCCTATATAGATTTGGCAAATAGTATTCTACAAGAGGGGTAATATATGGCACTTGGAAAGGGTTTAGGTGCAATATTAGATGAGGTTGGAAAGGCTTATGAAAAAGAGATAAATTTAGATAGAGAGAGCCATAGAGTAAGACATATAAAGGAGATAGAGTTAACCAAGATTACCCCAAATCCATATCAACCGAGAAAGAGATTTGAAGAGAAGGCTCTAATTGAGCTGAGTGAATCTATAAAGAGACATGGACTTCTTCAACCGGTAGTGGTAATTGAGAATGGGAAAAATTATATATTAGTGGCAGGAGAGAGACGCCTAAAAGCCCATAAGATAGCAGGATTTAAAACAATAAAGGCTATTGTAGCAGATGTTGAAATTGATGATATGCGTTTAAGGGAGTTGGCATTAATTGAGAATATTCAGAGGGAGAATTTAAATGCAATAGAGTTGGCATACTCTTATGATGAGTTGATTAGAGTATATAAAATTACCCATGATGAGCTATCTATTATTTTAAATAAGAGTCGTTCTCAAATTACCAATACAATTAGACTTCTATCTCTATCTAAATATGTTCAGCAGAAACTTATCGATGGAGAGATTTCTCAAGGTCACGCAAAAATGTTAGTTGGATTTAAGGAGGCAGAGCAGAAAGAGCTTGTAGATATGGTAGTCTCCGAAAAATTGAGTGTTAGAGAGATTGAGGTGGTTGTAAAGAGTAGAAAATCTAAAGCAAAAGGTGTTAAAAAGAGGCGAGTATCTATTTTAGCCTATAAAGATAATATCTCTAAAAAGTTACCATTTAAATTTACAATAAAAAAAGATAGATTGGAGATTAAATTTAAAAATAGTGAAGAGATAAAAAATTTCCTCTCTATGTTGGATTAATCCCTATCCATATTTTAATAGGCAAAAGTGATACACAATTTTAACTTCTAAAAGTTATATATCTTATATGGATATAGTTATATTGTTACAATGAGAATGAATGATACTTATTGTAACAATTCATATTTAATCAATAGTTATATATCTCATAAGTAACAGAAGCACTTTTTTTTAATATATATATCAAACCAAACAAGTTATAATACGCCAAATTTTTTGAGGAGTTTTTAATGCTTGACCTTAACCCTGGTTTAATGTTATTTGTTCTGGTTATATTCTTCTCCCTTTTGTATCTACTAGACCAACAACTCTATCAACCACTACTTAAATTTATGGACGATAGGGCAGACTCTATTTCTAATAGATTAAAAAATGCAAAAGAGTTAGAAGGCAGTAGCCAAGATTTAAATAGAAAAGCTAATGAGATTTTAGCAGAGGCAAAAGCCAAAGCAAATAGTATTAGAGAGAGTGCTATTAAAGAGGCAAAAGCTGAAGCTGAGAGTAGATTGGCAGAGAAATCTAAAGAGATTGAGGCAAAATATCAGGAGTTTTTAGCTGAGTTATCTAAAGAGAGGAGTTCTTTAGAAGATGCTCTAACAAAACAATTACCTCTTTTAAAGAAGAGCCTACATCAAAAGATAAATAATTTATAAGGAGGTAATTATATGAAAAAAGTTCTACTTTTAGCAGTTTTTATGCCATTAGCTCTTTTGGCAAATACACACGGCTCTTCCCATGAAGTTTCAATGACAAATTCAGATTTTTTCTTTAGAGTTTTAAACTTTACAATTTTTGCAGGGCTACTTTGCTATCTTTTAGCAACTCCAATTAGGGAGTTTTTTAAAAATAGAAGAGATGGAATCTCTAATCAGTTAAAAGAGATTGAATCAAAATTAGAGGAGTCTAAAAGAGAGGAGCTTTTAGCTAAAGAGAGATTTCAAGAGGCTCAAAATAGGGCTAAAGAGATTATAGCTGACGCAAAGGCAGAGGCTGAGGTTTTGGTTAAACAGATTGAAGAGAAAAATAGACAACTTCTAAGCTCATTAGAGAAGCAGTTAGAAGAGAAGATAGAAGTTGAGAAGAAGAAAATGGTAAAAGTTACAATTAAAGAGCTATTGGAAAAGGGTATCACTCCAGATGATATTACTCTAAATAGCTCTAAGATTGTATCTCTTATCTCTAAAAAGGTGGCGTAATGGAAGAGTTAATAGCGAAAAGATATGTTAAGGCTCTCTTAGAGGTTATACCGGAGACTCAGAGAGAGGACTATAACACCATTTTAAACTCCCTATCTGAGCTTTTTGAGGATAGAGGTTTTAAAAGTGTAATTGAGTCTCCAATTATCTCATCTGAGCAGAAGGCATCTCTGCTTTTAGAGCCTCTAAAAGATGGTAATATTCCTCTAAAAAATTTAATAAAAATTTTAGCTGAAAATGGGAGATTATCTCTTATTCCATATATAGCTAAGAGTTTAAATCAAGAGGTTCAAAAGGAGCGAAATGAGTATGAGGGTATAGTATTAAGTAGTGAAGAGCTTAGTTTAGAGGATATCTCTAAATTGGAAAATTCACTAAAGACCTACACAGGCTCTACTATTAAACTAACTCAACAGAAGAGCAATTTTAATGGAATAAAAGTAACAGTTGATGATTTAGGCATTGAGGTAAACTTCTCAAAAGAGAGGGTTAAAGAACAATTAATAGATTTTATTACAAAATCTCTATAGTAATTTAAACAGAAGGAGTTGTAGTGGCAAACAGATTACAAGCAGATGAGATTAGCTCAATAATAAAAGAGAAAATCGAGAATTTTGATATTGGTGTAGATATTGATGAGGTTGGTAGAGTAATTGGTGTAGCTGACGGAATTACATCAGTTTATGGACTCAACAATGTTATGGCTGGTGAGGTTGTTGAGTTTGAAAATGGGGCTAAGGGAATGGTTTTAAACCTTGAAGAGTCCAATGTTGGTGTTGTAATCTTAGGCTCTATGAGTGGAATTGTTGAGGGTATGAGTGTTAAGAGAACTGGGAAACTTCTAAGTGTTCCGGTAGGTGATGCAATGGTTGGAAGAGTTGTAAACCCTCTTGGAGAGCCAATAGATGGAAAGGGTGCAATTGAGACTAATGAGACAAGACTTCTTGAGGTAAAAGCACCCGGTATTATGGCGAGAAAGTCTGTTCATGAGCCACTTCAAACAGGTATTAAGGCAATTGATGCACTAGTTCCGGTAGGGAGAGGACAGAGAGAGCTTATTATTGGAGATAGACAGACAGGAAAGACCACTCTAGCAATCGATACAATTATTAACCAAAAGGGTAATGGGGTTATCTGTGTATACGTGGCAATTGGTCAAAAGCAATCAACAGTGGCTTCAGTTGTAAAGAGACTTGAAGAGGCTGGGGCGATGGATTACACAATAGTAGTTGCTGCTAACGCTTCAGATTCATCTGCCCTTCAATTTTTAGCTCCTTATGCTGGGGTTACTATGGCAGAGCATTATATGTATGGTGGAAGACATGCAGTAATTTTCTATGATGATTTATCTAAACATGCAGTGGCTTATAGAGAGATGTCTCTAATATTGAGAAGACCACCGGGAAGAGAGGCGTATCCCGGAGATGTATTCTATCTACACTCAAGACTACTAGAGAGAGCTGCAAAGTTAAATGATGAGTTGGGTGCAGGAAGTATTACAGCTTTTCCAATTATTGAGACACAAGCTGGAGATGTGGCAGCATATATCCCAACAAATGTTATCTCAATTACAGATGGACAAATTTTCCTAGAGACAGACCTTTTTAACTCTGGAATTAGACCGGCTATTAACGTGGGGCTATCGGTATCAAGAGTTGGAGGAGCTGCTCAAATTAAGGCTACAAAGCAGGTATCAGGGACCTTAAGACTTGACCTAGCATCATATAGAGAACTTCAAGCATTTGCACAGTTTGCAAGTGATTTAGATGAGCATAGTAGAGCTCAATTAGAGAGAGGTGCTAGAATGGTAGAGGTTTTAAAACAGCCTCCATACTCCCCAATTCCAGTTGAAAAGCAAGTTGTAATTATATTTGCAGGTAATAAAGGCTACTTAGATAAGATTCCGGTAAAGGCTGTAACTAAGTTTGAGGCTGAACTTATGGCATTTTTAGATGCAAAATATGCAAATATTTTAGAGGCTATTAGAACAGATAAGAGACTTACAGATGAGACTGAAGAGGCACTAATTAAAGCACTAGATGAGTTTAGTGAAACATTTTCAGCATAAAGGGCTAAAAAATGGCTAATCTAAAAGATATAAAAAGAAAGATTTCTAGTGTTAAGGGGACTCAAAAGACTACCCGTGCTATGAAACTTGTCTCATCTGCAAAGTTAAAGAGAGCTGAAGAGGTGGCAAAGCGTTCAAAGGTTTACGCTACTAAACTTACAGAGCTTTTAAATGAAATTGCAGAGAAGTTGACAAATAGTAATGGTGGAGTAGATAATATATTTTTCAGAGAGAACCCAAACCCAAAAGTTGTAGATATTCTATTTATTACAGCAGATAAGGGGCTTTGTGGAGCTTTTAACCATCAAACCATTAAGAGGGTAAATGCTCTTTTAAAAAAATATAAGGATACCACTATTAGACTTAGTGGTATTGGTAAAAAGGGTATTGCCTACTTTAAGTATAATAAGGTTGAGATGATAAATGAGGTTGAGAATTTAAGCTCATCACCAGATTATGAGAAGGCTCAAGCTTTTATCTCAAAACTTGTAAAAGATTATGAAGAGGGTAAGACCGATAAGATTATATTGGTCTATAATGGGTATGTAAATATGATTACTCAAGAGATTGTAGAGTTACAGCTACTCCCCGTTAATAGTTCAGATGTAATTACTAAAAGTGTATCTATGTCAGAGCTAGAGGTAGAGCCAGATGATGATGATACCTTAGTAGAGGAGTTAACCAAAAGGTATATAGATTACTCTATGTATTATGCACTTTTAAACTCTTTAGCAGCAGAGCATAGTGCTAGAATGCAGGCGATGGACGCTGCGACAAACAATGCAAAAGAGATGGTTAGAAAACTTACAATAGCGTATAATAAGGCAAGACAAGAAGCAATTACTACTGAGCTTATTGAGATAATCAGTGGTATGGAATCGTTGAAATAATAAGAGGAGAAGAGATATATGATAGGTAAAATAGTTCAAGTATTAGGTCCAGTTGTAGATGTTGATTTTACAGACTACCTTCCAGCAATTAATGAAGCTTTAGAGACAACAATTAAATTGGCAGATGGAACAGAGCAGAGGTTAGTTTTAGAGGTGGCTGCTCAACTTGGTGATAGAAGAGTTAGAACTATCGCTATGGATATGAGTGAGGGGCTTGTTAGAGGTCAAGAGGTAAAAGCAACAGGTGATGCGATTAAAGTTCCGGTTGGTGAAGAGGTATTGGGTAGAATTTTTAATGTAATTGGAGAGACTATTGATGATGGAGAGCCACTAAAGGCTAAAACTTATTGGTCAATCCATAGAGACCCACCGCCATTTGAGGAGCAAAGCACAAAGACAGAGATTTTTGAGACAGGTATTAAAGTAGTTGATTTATTAGCACCTTATGCAAAGGGTGGAAAGGTTGGACTATTTGGAGGTGCAGGAGTTGGTAAGACCGTTATTATTATGGAGCTTATTAACAATGTTGCAATGAAACATAGTGGATACTCTGTATTTGCAGGGGTTGGAGAGAGAACAAGAGAGGGAAATGACCTCTACTTTGAGATGAAAGAGTCAAATGTTTTGGATAAAGTTGCACTATGTTATGGTCAAATGAGCGAACCACCGGGGGCAAGAAATAGAATTGCATTAACGGGTCTTACAATGGCTGAGTATTTTAGAGATGAGATGGGGTTAGATGTTTTAATGTTTATCGATAATATCTTTAGATTTGCTCAATCTGGTTCTGAGATGTCAGCACTACTTGGTAGAATCCCGTCGGCTGTTGGATATCAACCAACTTTAGCATCTGAAATGGGTAAACTTCAAGAGAGAATTACATCTACAACAAAGGGTTCAATTACTTCAGTTCAAGCTGTATATGTTCCAGCAGATGACCTAACAGACCCGGCACCAGCTTCAGTTTTCGCACACTTAGACGCTACAACAGTTTTAAATAGAGCTATTGCAGAGAAGGGTATCTATCCAGCAGTTGACCCACTAGACTCAACCTCAAGAATGTTAGACCCAAATATTATTGGAGAAGAACACTATAATATAGCAAGAGGTGTTCAAGCAATTTTACAGAAATATAAAGACCTTCAAGATATTATTGCTATTCTCGGTATGGATGAGCTTAGCGAAGAGGATAAAAATACTGTTGAGAGGGCAAGAAAAATTGAAAAGTTCCTATCTCAACCTTTCCATGTTGCAGAGGTATTTACAGGAAGTCCGGGTGTATATGTGGAGTTAGCTGATACTCTAAAAGGATTTAAGGGGCTAATTGAGGGTAAATATGATGATATGAATGAGGCATCATTCTATATGGTAGGAAGTATCGAAGAGGCAATAGCTAAAAACGAGAAAATAAAAGCTAAAAATAAGTAGCTAGAAGGAGCAGACTATGAAGCTCATGAAACTTGAGATTGTAACACCTCTTGGTGTTATATTTGATGATAATGTAAAACAGGTAACACTACCCGGAAGTGAAGGGGAGTTTGGAGTATTACCAGAGCATGTCTCTCTACTCTCTATGTTAAATGCTGGTGTTGTTGTTATAAATACTAGAGATGGAAAGGAGCTATCCGTAGCCATTGATGGTGGATACGTTAAAGTAGAGGAGAATAAAACCCTCTGCTTAGTAGATAAAGCAGTAGCACTTAGCGAAGATGATAACCTTGCAAAAGCCATAAAAGAGGCAAAAGAGCTACTTAGAAAGGCTGGAGACTCAAATATCGGTATCGCTTCGGCTATTAGTAAAGTTGAGAATATCGGTAAAAATATATAGAGGGATAAGTTATCTCTTGTCCTCTATATATGGTTGAATCTTATCTAAATTTCTCTCTATAATCCCCCACACAAACCTCTTATTTGGTATTTTTATATTTAAGTGGTCTGATACAATTTTAAATATATATATATCTTTAATATCTTTTGTAATTTCTAAAAAATATTTAGCCTCCATATCTACAAGTGTAGTTTGAATATTATTTTGGTTATTAATTGGTTTGGTTGTGGTAGTAAGAGAGGTATGAGGAATATTTTTTAATTTTCTATTTATTATAAAAAGAGTTCCAATCTCTATATTTCCATCTCTACACCCTGCAATTCCAATATTTATAGCCTTATCTATTTTATTTTTTTCTAAAATCTCTTTTAATTGATAGGTTTTTTTTCCAATTCCTGTAACTATTAAGATTATATCTCTATTTTTATATACTCTATATGGCTTTTTAGTTATAAATTTTAGTTTAAAATATTCGATAATGGGTTTCGCCTCTGCAAATAGTGCTGTGTGAATTAATACCATAAAATAACTCTCTATATTACTATTTAACCATATTTTAGCTAAAATATCTCCAATTTAAAGAATGGGATTATAGTTATGGATATTAGAAAGAAGTTTTTAGATTTTTTTAAGAGTAAAGGACATAAGATTGTTGAGAGTTCTCCACTTGTCCCTGAAGATGCCTCTTTACTATTTACAAATGCTGGAATGGTGCAGTTTAAAGATATATTTATAGGAGATGCACCAATTCCAAACCCACCGAGAGCAACATCTTCTCAGCTCTGTATTAGGGCAGGTGGAAAACATAATGATTTAGATAATGTGGGATATACGGCAAGACACCACACACTATTTGAGATGTTAGGAAATTTCTCATTTGCAGACTATTTTAAAGATAAGGCAATAGCTTATAGTTGGGAGTTTGTAACATCAAAAGAGTATTTAAATTTACCAATAGATAGATTATGGGTTACTATTCATAATAGCGACGATGAGGCATTTAATATTTGGTCTAAATATATATCAAAAGATAGAATTTTACGATTTGGAGATAAAGATAACTTTTGGCAGATGGGAGATACTGGACCTTGTGGACCATGTAGTGAAATTTTTTATGACCAAGGAAAAGAGCATTTTAACTCTTCAGATGATGTAATGGGAGGAGATGGAGATAGATTTTTAGAGATTTGGAATTTGGTATTTATGCAGTATGAGAGAGATAAGAGTGGAAATTTAACACCTCTACCAAAACCTAGTATAGATACAGGTATGGGCTTGGAGAGAGTTGTGGCAATTAAAGAGGGGGTATTTAGCAATTACCACTCATCACTATTTATGCCATATTTAAAAAAGATTGGAGAGCTTATTGGTAGAGAGTATAATCCTAATTTAAAAGATGGTGCAAGTTATAGAGTAGTGGCAGACCATCTGCGTTCAGTCTCTTTCCTTTTAGCACAAGGTGTAAATTTTGATAGAGAGGGGAGAGGATATGTTTTAAGAAGAATTTTAAGAAGAGCTGTAAGACATGGTTATCTATTGGGATTTAGAGAGCCATTTATCTATAAATTGGTAGATACTCTAGTTGATGTTATGGGAGATGAGTATAACTATTTAGAGACAAAAGCAGAAGCGATAAAGAGTGCAATGAGACAAGAGGAGGAGAGATTTTTTAGCACTATTGAGGCTGGAATTGAGCTATTTAATAGAGAGCTTAAAAATACAGAGGATATATTTAGTGGAGAGGTTGCATTTAAGCTATATGATACTTACGGTTTTCCACTAGATTTAACTCAAGATATGTTAAGAGAGAAGGGCATTCAATTAGATATTGAGACATTTAATATAAAGATGCAGGAGCAGAGAGAAAAATCAAAAGCCTCATGGAGAGGGAGTGGAGATAGTATTGTAAAGGGTGACTTTAAACTTATAAAGGAGAAGTTTGGAGAGAATAGGTTTATAGGGTATGACTCAACTCAAACAACAGCTACAGTTTTGGCACTTTTGGATAAAAATTTTAAATTGGTAGATAGTATAGAAGATGGAGTTGGTTGGGTATTTTTAGATGAGACTCCATTTTATGCAGAATCGGGGGGACAGATTGGAGATAGAGGAGAGATTTTAGGAAAGGCGAAAGTTTTAGATACAAAGAGATTTTTAGGCTTAAATCTCTCCAAATTTAAAGGCTCTCTTAGTGTTGGAGATAGGGTTGAGGCGTTAGTTGATAGTAGTAGAGCAGAGATAGCAAAACACCACTCAGCAACACATCTACTTCATGCAGGGCTTAGAGAGATATTGGGGGAGCATATTACACAGGCCGGTTCTCTAAATAGTGAAAAGAGACTTAGATTTGACTTTTCTCACCCAAAACCACTTACAAAAGATGAGATAAAAGCAGTTGAAAAATGGGTAAATAGTAAAATTTTAAGGGCAATTCCTAGAGTAACTCAAGTTATGAATATTGATGAGGCAAAGGAATCTGGAGCAGTTGCACTTTTTGGAGAGAAGTATGGAGATAGGGTTAGAGTAGTGCAGATGGGAGAATCTATTGAACTTTGTGGGGGAACTCATATAGATAATACATCGCAGATTGGAATATTTATTATATTAAAAGAGAGTGGAGTTAGTGCAGGAGTTAGAAGAATAGAGGCTATTTGTGGAAAAAGTGCATTGGAGTATATAGAGTCACTAAGAGATGAGCTAGAAGATATAAAAGCCACTCTAAAAAATCAAAACCCTATTATTGGAATAGAGAAGTTAAAAGAGCAGATAAAAGAGCTTAAATCAGAAGTTAAGAGCCTCCAAAACTCAACTAAAAAAGAGTTAAAACCGATAAAAATTAAAGATGTAGATGTAATTGTTGATGAGGTTGAGAGTGGAGATATAAAGAGTATAATTGATGAGGCTAAAAATAGATACCCTAAAATTGCTATTATGCTATTTCAGAAAAAGGGAGATAGAGTCCTTTTAGCCTCTGGAGTTAAAGGGGTAGATACTATAAAAGCTGGAGATTGGATAAGAGAGATTGCCCCAATTTTAGGAGGTGGTGGAGGAGGTAGAGCCGACTTTGCCCAAGCTGGTGGAAAGGATACCTCAAAAATTAAAGAGGCTAAAGAGAGAGCTTTGGGGTATTTAAAAAATAGAATATAGGTAATAGTTTATGGAGAAGAAAAAGTTAGAAGAAATTAAGCAGTTTGTAGAGGAGAATAAAGATTTTTTTAATGATATGTTTAGAGATAATCTATTTGCTTATGAAGTAGATTATATTGTTAAATATCTTTTAGAAAAAAATATATCTAAAAAATTAATATTAGATGCACAAATAGATGATACTACCTCTTCAATAGAAGATATAGGAAGAAATTTAGAAATTTCTTATGGTGATTTTTTCTCTTACAATAAAAAATATTTAAATAGAGCCTTGTATTTTTTAGAAAACTATAAAAAAGAGGATATATATTATGCAAAACTTCTCTATAGTTTAGGAACTTTTTATCAGTTTATTAATTCTATAGATGAAGAAAGATATATACCTCTATATAAGAAAGCTCTTCGAATATATAAAAAATTTTTAGATAGAAATCATATAGATATTGGAAAAATATATTATAAACTAGGTGATTATTATACTGATATTTATAAGTATGAAAAGAGAGGAGAGATTTTACTTCAAAATGCACTTAAAATAATGGAATTAAATTATGGTATAGATGATGATTTAGTATCTATTAGAGATAATTTGAGAGTGTCATTTGACAATAGAGATAATTTCTTTTTTACAAACTCTAGTAATTCCAATTTAAGTTGTAAAGTAGATAGAGTAGAGATTGAAAATTTTAAAATATTTAAGAGTTTTGAAGTTGATTTTTCAAATCAAGTTAATATTATTATAGGTCAAAATGCTATGGGTAAGACTGCTTTACTACAAGCTATTACCTTGGCACTATTAAAAGAGAATTCACCTGATGAGTTTAGATATTATAAGAGGTTTA
>Ga0256828_1001444_pt1 | contig 14822 bp, 12 predicted proteins | sample CV88metaG_FD_185993 | JGI IMG/M metagenome (GOLD analysis project Ga0256828, IMG submission 185993) | Hydrothermal vent microbial communities from East Pacific Rise, Pacific Ocean - CV88 | ecosystem: Environmental > Aquatic > Marine > Hydrothermal vents | place: Pacific Ocean: East Pacific Rise...
AGGGAGAAGAGGTAGAGCCTGCACGTCAAAAAGCGTTAGATATGGGTATCAAAGAAGAGAACATCTTCATTTTAGACCTTAAAGAAGAGTTTGTAAAAGACTTTGTATTTCCTATGTTTAGAGCAAATGCTATTTATGAGGGTGAGTACTTACTTGGTACGTCTATAGCGCGTCCACTCATCTCTAAAAAGCAGATAGAGATAGCACACCAAACAGGTGCAGATGCAGTTTCTCATGGGGCTACAGGAAAAGGGAATGACCAAGTACGTTTTGAGCTTGGTTACCTTGCGCTTGACCCAGACATCGCTGTGATTGCTCCATGGAGAGAGTGGGACTTGAACTCACGTACAAAACTTCTTGCCTATGCAAAAGAACATGGCATTGACATCGATGGTAAAGGACAAGCAAAGCCTTACTCTATGGATGCCAACTTACTTCACATCTCTTATGAGGGTGAGTGGTTAGAAAACCCATATAACGAACCAGAAGATGACATGTGGTTATGGTCTGTGAAACCAGAAGATGCACCAGATGAAGCTGAATACATTACCATTAGCTATAAAAATGGTGACCCAGTTGCTATCAACCGTGAAGAGATGAGTCCAGCGACTATCCTTACAAAGTTAAACGAATATGGTAACAAGCATGGTATAGGACGCATCGACATCGTAGAAAACCGTATGGTTGGGATGAAAGCACGTGGATGTTATGAGACACCAGGTGGGACTATCATGCTTAAGGCACACAGAGCCATAGAGTCTATTACGCTAGACCGTGAAGAAGCACACATGAAAGATGAGCTTATGCCAAAGTATGCAAAACTTGTTTACAATGGTTTATGGTGGTCTCCAGAGCGTCGTATGCTACAAGCTGCTATAGATGCAACACAAGATCAAGTACAAGGTGATGTAAAACTCAAACTGTATAAAGGTTCTGTGACTGTTGTAGGTAGAAAATCAGATGTGACACTTTACTCTGAAGAGCACTCTACTTTTGAAGCAGATGATGTCTATAACCAAAAAGATGCAGAAGGGTTCATCCGTCTAAATGCACTTCGTTTCATCATCGAGGGTAAAAAACAGCCTGAGCGTATTGCTTCACTTATTGCGAGTGATGCCGATGAAGGTGAAGAGGTTTGTCGTATAGAGACAGGTTCATTTACTATTTGTCAGCGTATTAAACGTTTCTTTGGATTTGGGAAAGATGAAAAACCTGCTAAGGCGGGGAAAGAATATATCAAGAAGAAATAGAACTTACTTTTCTCCTCTACTTGTTCCCATGCTTTGCGTGGGAATAACTACTCCTTTATTTATCTAATAACTCTTCCATTTCCTTAAGTACTCTTCTTGGAGAAAAATCTATCATAGACTCTCTACTAAAGAGACTTGGAACTATCTCCAATAATAAATAAACAAACCCTAACATGGGGTAAAATGCATAATATTCTGCTTTAAATGACTTAAAGTTATAGCGGCTTAAAAACCACTCTTTGGCACTGTTTGCCCCTGCATCATAGAGTAAGACTTCTATAGCAAATGCAGAACCCCAAGCAATGTAGGTTAGAAGCACTACAATAACAGCTCCTAATATGCCATAGAGTGAGATTACGGCTGCTAGAAATACTGCCATATAGATGGCGAAAGAAGAGAAGCCCAAGGTGACAAAGACAGCTAAGACAGAGACGATGAAAAGTACACCACCAAAAAGAAAGAAAAGTTCAAGCCAGCCTCTTTGCTCTTGAAATGTAGGGCTAAAGTAGGCACCTAAAAGTGTTACAGCAAATATAGCTAGAATGATGAAGGTAAGAGAACGGTATTCTCTCATAGTATCTCCTTAATCTATCTCGTAGAGTTTAATGAGGCTTTTCACATCAGCCTTTCGACCCAACCACTCTTGGTAGAGTTCAGACATCTCTTTAGCTCCACCGTTAGCGAGGATATACTCTTTATATCCTTTTGCTTTTTCTTTGTCAAAGCCATCTTTCTCATCTATACACTCAAAAAACGCATCTGCTGAGAGTACTTCTGCCCATTTGTAAGAGTAATACCCTGCAGCGTATCCTCCAGCAAAGATGTGTGCAAAGCCGTGTTGGAACTTGTTGTACTTTGGTGCAGGGAGTAAAGAGGTTTTTTCTCTAATGCCATCAAGTAATGCTTGTACCTCTTCACCTTGGTAGAGTCCTTGGTGTAGGGTAAAGTCAAAGAGAGAAAATTCTACTTGACGCAAGATGCCAAGTGCTGCTTGGTAGTTTTTTGTCTCTTTTATCTTAGCCATGAGTTCATCGCTTATAGGCTCCCCACTCTCATAGTGAAAACCAAAACGTTTTAAAATGGCAGCTTCATAGGCAAAGTTCTCTAAAAACTGTGAAGGAAACTCTACTACATCCCAAGCCACACCGTTAATGCCTGAGACTGAACGTTCTTTACATTTTCCAAAAAGGTGGTGAATCGCATGTCCCATCTCATGGAAGAGGGTAACTACATCATCATGACGTAGGAGTGATGGGGTATTTACCGTAGCAGGAGAGAAGTTACACACGATGAAGGCTGAGGCCAAGTGTGTTTTGTTATCACTGTCTACATAGTGTGTCTCCCAGTCGTTCATCCATGCCCCGCCACGCTTCTCTTTACGTGCTTCAAGGTCAAAGTAGATGCGACCACTAAGTTTACCGTTATCAAAGATATCAAATGGTTTGACACATGTATGCCATGTAGGTACATCAGCAGGTTTAAAAGTTACCCCAAAGAGTTCAGATACGATGTCTAGTAAGCCTTGAAGTACTTTTTCTTGCTCGAAGTAAGGTTTTGTCATTGTGTCATCAAAGTCAAACTTCTCTTTTTTGAGTTTTTCAGAGTAGTAGCCTACATCATATCCTGCCAAGTCTGTAATGCCATCTGTTTTTTCTGCGAAAGCTTTAAGTTCTGCCAGCTCATTTTTAGCTTGTGGCAGTGCCGCGTCAGCTAAGTCATTAAGAAAGGTGATAACATCTTCTTCTCTACTTGCATCTCTCGTTTCTAGTGCATAGTGCGCATAAGAACGGAAGCCAAGAAGTTTTGCTTTTTCGTTTTTGAGGGCTAGTATCTCATCAATCACTTCTGCATTTTTAGGTGCTCTGGTTGCGTATGCACGTGATAGCTCTTTTCTGTACTCACGGTTTGGTCCGTAGGTCATGTAGGCTAAGTAACTAGGGATCTGAAGTGTAAACTTGTAAACAGTTTTACCATCTATCTCCTCTTTGGCTGCATCTATGTCAGAGGCAGGCATGCCCTCTATATCTTTTTCATCTTCTATGATGAGTTCAAAAGCATTGGTAGCATCTAGCAGGTTTTGAGAGAAGTTGTTAGAGAGTTCAGAGAGCCTAAGGCTTATTTCTTCCATACGTTTCTTCTCTGCCTCTGGTAAGTTTACACCAGAGAGTACAAAGTCTCTAATGTCATGGGCTACCACTGTTTTGGCTTCGTCATTATCCGATTTGATTTGCTCTATTTTTTTAAAAAGTTCTACATTTTGTGCCATCTCAGAGCCAAACTTAGAAAGAAGTGGAAGTGACGCTTCGTAGGCTTTTTGTGTCTCTTCTGAGTTCATGACTGAGTTTAGGTGAGAAAGAGGGGTAAAGAAAAGCCCTAATTCTTCATCTAAATCTTGTAGTGGTTTGAGTACTTTGTCGTAGCTTGTATCATCTGACTTTGTGATGTTGTCAATGATACTACGTTGTTTGTTTAAAAGGCTGTCAAGTTCTTTTGGAAAGTTTTCTAAATTGTCTATGTGAAAGTTTTGAAACATGGTTGTTATATCCGTTAATTAATTTTTTTGATTGTATCATATTTAACTTCTCAAAGGTTTAATGAGAAGTAGGAGTTTAGGGAGGAGAATAAGGTTTGAAATAAGTGCGGCAGCCATCACAAGCATAGTAAGTAAACCAAAATAGATAGTAGGTACGAGGTTTGAAAGTACTAAGATGGAAAAACCAATAATCACAGTGATTGAAGTATAGACCATAGCATAACCTATGCTTTCATTGGTACGTTGCATCGTCTTTATATAGTTGGTATCTGTATAAAATTCCTCTTTAAAGCGGTGAATGTAATGAATGGTGTCATCAACGCCTATACCCATAGCAATGGCAGCGATGGTAATGGTCATGATATCTAGTGGAATATGAAGCCAACCCATGAAACCAAAGATAATGCCTATAGGGATGATATTGACAATGAGTGCAATAAGTGTGAGGAATACGGAACGAAAAAGAAGTAAAAACATGACAAATAAAATAATTAAGACTAAACTTAGTGTCATAATCTGTGAACTGAAGAGAGACTGTAGCATGTTATTATAAATAACCATGAGGTTGGAGAGTTTATAGGTAACAATCTCTGGATTTAGAAATTTTGCTAAATCTTGATTAATTTTTTGTAAAAGTTCATTTCTTCGTAAGCCTGGATTGGAGTCTTTAATACGTGTAGAAAAACGTACTTGTGAATCGTTTATATCTACATAAGGAGAGAGGATGATATCTCTATATTTTTGTGGTAGTTTCTTATAAAGTAGCGCTATTTCAACACTGTCTAAATCTTTGCCTTTATTGAGAATTTTCCCTGTTTGCAGTATGGTTGCAAAAGATTTGACATCACCTGTCGCATTAAGGGTATAAAGGTATTGGTGTACTTGTTTGATAATATTTATTTTTTCATCAGTAAACCAATACTGCTCTTGGTTCTCTTCTGTATCGAACTCATCTTCAAAAGAATCTTCATCCTCTTGGGTATCTTCACTTTGTGTTGTTTTTGCTGCAGTAGCACATTCTCCATCTGAACAAAAGGTCAATATGACATCAAGTGGTGTGGTACCTCCTAACTCTTGATCAATAATTCTCATACCTTTATAGATATCTGTATCTTTTTTGAAGTAGTTAATAAAACTATTTTCAACAATAAGTTGTGATGCGCCAGTAATACTGAAAATAATAGCTAAAAAAGTAATAAGAAAGATGATTTTACTGTCATGCAGGACAATATGTGAACTGAGTTTAGCCAAAGAGAACGTATGTGGTTTTTTAGGTTTAGGTGAAGATTTCTTAAGCAGCATGAGTGTGGTAGGGAATACAATAAAGGAAATGATAAAAGAAAGTACTATACCTGCGGACATCATCCACCCTAAGTTTATAACAGGATGAATATGGGAGAATAAAAGTGAGGAGAAGCCAGCAATAGTCGTGATGATAGCAAAGAATGTGGGCGTAGCTTTAGAGAGCATAGTAAGAAGTATAGTACGTCTAGATGAAGCTTTGGGATATTTAGCATTGAGCTCTTCATATCTTACGATGAGATGTAAGACGATGGAAATCGTAATAATTAACTGTAGGGCAATGAAATTAGATGAAATAACAGTAATCTCCCAACCCCAAAAACCTAAGGCAGAAGTAATCGCAATAACAGAAAGTGTACAAATAAGAATAGGTAAAACTACCCATCTTGGTTTTCTAAAAACGACACCTAATACAATGATAAGTAAGAGTATAAGAATACTTCCATAAATAGCAAGGTCACTTTTTACAAAGCCAATAATATCATTCGATATCATTTGTACCCCACCAAGGAATAAAGAGGCATTTTGTTTGTATTTATGCATAATAGTGCGAATATCTTGGATATTCTTATTGACACGTTGGCGTTGTATGTCTCTGTGTTGTTTAAAAGAAGAGGTGACATGCTGTAGTTTTTTTTCTTCTTTGTCATTCAGTGATAATGTTCTTTTTTTTAAAAGTAAAGCATTTCTTTCTTCTAATAGTGTTGTATATTGAGTATCTTTATGAAGATTAATAAGTATAGATGAAATCGTAAAATCTTTGTTTACAAGACTGTCTTTATAGAGTGGACTTGTTAAAAATTCGTGTTTTGCTAGGGTAAGATTAATATCTGAATTTGCAAGTGTGCGTGTTTCATGTAACAATGAATCCATATCTCTTAAAGGTGAGTAAAGTAGCGGTGCTGAAAGTATAGAATCAACAGATTCTACTAAAGGGAGTGCCTCTAGTTCCTGGCTTAGACTTTTTAAAGTGTCTAAACTTTGCTTTGAGAGCAGCGCCTCTTTAGGCTCATAGGCAATAATAAGGACATCATTGCTTTTAAACCTTTTTTCTATTTTTCGTAAAAAAGTTAAATCTTTATCATTATCAAGTAAAAGTGTTTCTGCACTTGCATCTATTTCAAGTTTGGAAACGTTCAAACCAAAAAGAAGTATCCCTATAATCGCCATACTTAGTACGAGAAGCGGATATTTAAGTATAAAATGTTGATAAAATTTATAGAGCATGGTACATCTTTGTTTGATACTCTTGATTAGAGTGAATTGAGTAATTGTTTAAATGTTTTTGTTTTTAAAAAAGCTTTAAACTGTTTTCTGTAAGTTTGTATAATACTTACACCTGCTAATCGTACATCATAGATGAACCACTGATTACTTTTCTTTTTCTTAAAAAAGGAATAAATGATTTTATATGTTTCTGTGTTTCCAATGATATAAGTTTCTAATGTAATTCTATTTTTTTTGAGTTTCTTTAGGTTTTTTGTAACTACTCTTTGATTGTTATACAGTTTTAGTTTATCTACATAAGAATGTTTCATCTTATGTTCAAAAGCTTTAATAAAAGCTTTTTTTTCTTTTTTTGTAAGGTGTTTCCAGTGTTTACCTAAGCTTATTTTTGCCATTGTAGGATAGTGAAAAACACTATCCATAATTGCGATACTTTTTTTCTCTTTTACTTTAGTAGAAAAATTCTTATTTTTTAATACCTTTAAAACATGTTTTATCTTTGTATCCATTACACTTTTAATGTTTTGTTCTTCTACCGCATAGGTAGAAACAACAGAAATGATACAGATAAGTAGTATTTTTTTTAGCATTTTTACTTCCTTTTATTATTCTGCTATATCAGAAATTCTTTTTTCTTCATAAATGTCTCGTAAAAATGGATAGAGGTCAATAGCATCTTTTTTGAGACTTTCATAAGCACCCAAATGAAGTGAGTTTTTATTAATGATTTTTCCTGCATATATACCAATGCCTTGTCCATAATTATTAGGTATTTTGTAGTCTTTTAAACCTCTTTGATACACCAAGGGAGAAGTATAGGCATCAGCAGTAAGACCTATAATGTCTCTTACATTGGATGGTCCTAAGAAAGGTAAGACCACATGATATCCCGAAGCAACACCATAGTATCCTAAAGTCTGTCCAAAATCTTCGTTATGTGTAGGTATATTTAGTTGACTTGATGCTGGATCAAAGAGACCAGCAATCCCTATGGTTGAATTGAATACAAATCTTCCTAATTCATCTGCGGAGTTTTTAAATTTACCTTGGAGAAGATTGTTAGCAAAACGAATAGGGAATTCAATATTGTGAATGACGTTAGATACACTTTCTCGTATGCCTTCAGGTATGACATAGGCATATCCTCTTGAAAGAGGGTCTAAAGCATAGGTAAATACTTTATCATTAAAAGAAGTCATGACTCTATTGTATCCACTGAGAGGGTCACTTACCTCTTTGCTGTCTTTTGCTGCAAACTCATCCTCGAAATCATCTTCACTGTCCATAGTTTTTGTCTGTTTAAGATTTGTTTGCTTATTTTGCATAGCATATGATTGAGGTTGAACTTTTAGGGGTGTTGGTTTATTTGTGCACCCTTGTAAGTTAAGAAAAATGATGATGAACAAAGATATACTAAATTTCATAATGAACCTCCAATTGATTTCTAACTTAATGATATGACATTTGAGTGTAATAGAAGTGTAACAGTTGATAGATTTTAACCAATGCCTAGTAAAATTTTGTTAAAATCATACCCATAGATATCGTAATAAGGATAAATAATGAAAGTATTGTTGATTAAAGACGTCAAAGCACTGGGAAGTGCAGGTGAAATCAAAGAAGTAAAAGATGGATATGGACAAAATTTCCTCATAGGAAAAGGATTGGCAAAGTTAGCAACGCCAGATGTAGTAGAAAACTGGAAAGCGGAGCAAGAAAGAATGGCTCAAGAACTTAAAGATGAACTCACACGTCTTGAAGCTGAGAAAATAACCCTTGAAGCAACCGAAATCAAAATAGAAAAAGATAAAGCACCCGTAGGTATCAAAGGTTCTGTAGGTAATGGAGATATCGCTGCAGCGATTGAAAAACAGCTTAATATTGAAGTAGATAAAAAACATATAAATCTTAAAAAAGCGTTAAAGTCAGAAGGTCTGCATGAAGTAGATACAAAGCTAGGACATGGAATCCATGCAACACTTAAAGTGAATGTGGTAGCAGTCTAATGTTTCATGCAACAACGATATTAGGTTACAAAGCAGATGGTAAAGCTGTGATTGGTGGTGATGGTCAGGTTAGTTTCGGTGATACGGTACTTAAAGGTAACGCTACTAAAATTCGCACGCTTCATGATGGTAAAGTCTTAGCAGGTTTTGCAGGAAGTACAGCAGATGCTTTTAACCTTTTTGATATGTTTGAGACTATTTTGGCAGAAAAAAAAGGTGATTTGTTTAAATCGGTCATTGGTTTTTCTAAAATGTGGCGTAAAGATAAACATTTACGTCAACTAGAGGCGATGATGATTGTACTTAACAAAGAGCATATATTTATTCTTTCTGGTACAGGTGATGTTGTTGAACCAGAGGATGGAAAAATTGCAGCGATTGGGTCTGGTGGTAATTATGCTATCTCTGCTGCACGTGCATTAGATAGACATGCAAACCTTGCGCCCAAAGATCTTGTGAAAAAATCACTTGAAATTGCAGGGGATATTTGTATTTATACAAATAAAAATATAAAACTATTAGAACTCTAAGGAAATAAATTTGGATAACTTGACACCAAAAGAGATAGTGACATATCTAGATAAATATGTCATCGGTCAAAATGATGCGAAGAAGACCATAGCCGTAGCATTAAGAAACCGCTATAGACGTATGCAACTGAGCGTTGATATGCAACAGGATGTGACGCCTAAAAATATATTGATGATAGGTAGCACAGGGGTAGGTAAAACAGAGATTGCAAGACGTTTGGCAAAAATGATGAACCTTCCTTTTATTAAAGTGGAAGCTAGTAAATATACAGAAGTAGGTTTTGTCGGGCGCGATGTAGAGTCGATGATACGTGATTTGGCTGCTACTTCTATGCAGATAGTACGTGAAACAGAAAATGAAAAAAATAAAGAAAAGATAGAAAACTATATAGAAAATAAAATTATCGAAAAACTTCTTCCACCGCTACCTGCGGGAGCAAGTGAACAGAAAAAAGCTGAATATGATGCAAGTTTTGCACGTATGCAAGAGAAGTTTGTGAATGGTGAACTTGATCATCTTAAAATTAAAATTGAAGTACCCAATAATCCCCATCTTCCAGAAGAAGGACTTCCTCCCCAAATGATACAAGTACAAGAATCTATTGTAAAAGTACTAGGTGGGATGGGAAAAAAAGGACCAGAAAAAGAAGTATCCGTCAAAGATGCAAAAAAGATACTTGAAGCAGAAGCAAGTGAAGCATTGCTTGATGAAGAAGCACTCAAAGCCTTAGCGCTTGAAAAAGTAGAAAAAGGTGGTATCGTTTTTTTAGATGAGATAGATAAGGTGGCTGTTTCTACAAATTCACAAGGACGACAGGATCCAAGTAAAGAGGGAGTGCAACGTGATTTACTTCCTATCGTTGAAGGTTCTACTGTACACACAAAATTAGGTATGGTTAAAACAGACCACATTTTATTTATTGCTGCGGGAGCATTTCATGTGAGTAAGCCTAGCGATTTAATGCCTGAGCTTCAAGGACGATTTCCTTTACGTGTAGAGTTAGATAGTTTAGATGAAGAAACACTTTATCGCATATTAACTGAGCCAAATAATTCGTTAATTAAACAGTATAAAGCACTTTTAAAAGTAGAGGAAGTAGAACTTACTTTTGACGAGGAAGCTTTACATGCTATTGCCCATTATTCATTACTTGCAAATGAAAAAACGGAAGATATAGGAGCAAGACGATTACATACAGTAATGGAAAAGATTTTAGAAGATATTAGTTTTACTGCAGATGAGTATAAAGGTGAGAGTATTAACATTGATAAATTACTTGTAGTTGAGAAAATAGGACAAGTAGTAGAAGATGAAGATACAACAAGGTATATATTATGATGTTTGAACATGAAAAAGATAAGGTAGATACTAAAGCAGGTTTTGTAGCCGTAGTAGGGCGTCCTAACGCAGGGAAAAGTACATTACTTAATCATGTAGTAGGTGAGAAGCTTGCTATGGTTTCTAAAAAGGCTCAAGCCACACGTAAACGTATGAATATTATAGTGATGCATGAAGATACACAAATTATCTTTGTAGATACCCCTGGTATTCATGAAAAAGAAAAGTTACTTAACCAATTTATGATGGATGAAGTACTTAAAGCCATTGGAGATGCTGACTTGATAGTATTTCTAGCACCCATTACAGATAATCTTACAGAGTATGAGAAGTTTTTAAAAATGTCTGAGCGAAAGGGTACTAAACATATTGTACTTTTGACTAAAATGGATCATGTAAAACAAGGTGATATTCTTAAAAAATTAGGGGAGTATCAGAAATATCAAGATAAGTTTGAAGCGATTATTCCATTTTCTGTCAATAAAAAAGTAGGAAAAAATCAGCTTCTTGATGAAATAGCTAAACATTTACCAGAATCACCTTTCCTCTTTGATACAGAGATACTTACAACAGATAATATACGTGATATATATAAAGAACTTATAAGAGAGTCTATTTTTGAAAATTTAAGTGATGAAATACCTTATGAGAGTGATGTAACCATAGAAAAAATAGATGAGACGGACACTCTTGACACAGTCTATGCAACTATTGTTGTAGAAAAAGATACACAAAAAGGAATGATAGTAGGGCAAAGAGGTGAAGGTATTAAACGTGTAGGTAAATTTGCACGACAACAAATGGAAATATTTTCAGGTAAAAAAATATTTTTAGATTTACATGTATCTGTTAAAAAAGGATGGAGTAAAAATAGAGATGGTTTAGAAGAATTTGGATATATCATTTAAAAACCTTCAACTTCCTTTTTAAAGCCCTATTCTAGGGCACTAATAGCTAAAACAAAAAAGAAATAATTAAAAAAAGTTATATTCTTTTAAACTTTTAGACTTTGCTAAGATACTTTTAATATTATAACATATATAATTGTTTAACAAACAAGGAAGTTTAGTATGTTTTTGAAAAAAGAATCATCAAAAAAATCACAATCTGCTGTAAAAAATATTATTACAGTTAATGCATATACAAATAAATATTATGTACTGAAAAATGATACATTCCAAGCTCTTAATAAACTTAGTTACAACACTTCAAACTTTATAACATCATATCTTTCAAATAAAGATATGATTAATACAACAGTACGTTTAAGTCGAAGTATTCCTGAAGAAGATATTGCAGATATACTTGATATCAAGGCATATGAAGAGTTAGGTTTGGATCAAGCGAGTGATTATGTGATTTCTTCTACAGAAGTAGAAAATGCAGGAGAAGAACGAGAGTTTCACATTTTTGTTGCAGAACCAGAAGTCTTAGAAGAACTTTATTTACCTATAAAAAATCAAACAAAATATTTAGACTTGGTTGTTCCTGCACCATTACTTTATAAAGCATTATATAGAAAAGAAATATTACCTGATACGGGGACACATTGTTTTATCTATTTTACCAAACAAGATGCTTTTGTGACACTTTATAAAAATGGTGAATTTCTTTATTCCAAATCTATAGAATTTTCATTAGAACAAATTTATGATAAATATTGTGAAATGATTGGTGAAAAAGTTGACGAGAATGAGTTTTTCACTATTTTGGAATCAGAAGGATTAAAAACAACCAATAATGATTATCAACAAAATTTTATGAAAATTTTTGGTGAAGTTTTTATTACTATTAATGATATTATCATTTATGCAAAAAGAGCATTTCAATTAGATAATGTTGATCAATTGTTTATTGGTTCAGTACAAGGTGCAATTGTAGGCTTGGATGAATATAGCCAAAATTATTTGGGATTACAATCGGCAGATTTTAATTTTAATTATAATATTGATAATGATGAATGGTATACGGATCAATTACAGTATTTAATGTTACTTTCTGCTTTTGATTATATGGAAGATGAAGAATCATTAGTAAACCTTACAATGTTCCCTCGCGCACCATCTTTTGTAAATCGTGCAGGTGGACAATTTATTATTGCAACATTTGCGGCTATCTCAGTTGGATTAGCATATCCACTAGTGTATTTAGTGGGCTCCTATATCAATGATGCCAAAATTTATGCACTAAATATTGAGAATAATAAACTTCAAAGTGAATCGACTAAATATAAAAAAATCTTAGGTGATAAGAAAAAGGAAATGGCTGTATTAGATGAAAAAATTACTAAGCTAAGTACACGGTACAGTGCAAAAACAAAAACATTAACTTCCATCTATAATAAAAAAGTAAATTATCGTCTCAAGTCAGGTACTTTTCATGATATTGCAGAGGAATTAACGAAGTTTGGTGTGAATGTAGATATGATGTACGGGAAAGAAGATACCGTATGGATTTCTTTAGTCAGTTCCAGTGATAGAAAATTGACAGAAGTGATTAAATATATTTCAGATACTCATTTTGATGAGATTAATCAAATTGACATAGAACTGATTAAAAAAGACCCAGAGAGTAATTACTATAAAGGTCTGTTAAAGGTTGAATTAAGATGAAATTTATTGAAGATAAACTAGAAGAACTTGATGCCTATTTTGCACCTAAAAAAGAGAGTGAAAAATGGTTAGTTATATTAGGTGTTGCTGGTATTATAGCGTATTTAGCTTATGCATATTTATTGCCTTATACTGAAGATATGTATAAAAAAAGTGAACGAAGTAAAAAGAGTATACAAAAAAGTATCGCGGATAATAATACATATTTGAACTCCATAACAGTAGGTGGTGACAGAGAATTTTATGTAAAAAAATTTGCTAAAGACATTCTTACTAAAAAAAGTACTATTGTTGATACAAATAAAAAAATTACATTTATCAATAATAATTTGGATAAACTTTCTGATATGTTATTTAATCAGAAGAGTTGGTCAAAATTTTTGAATTCAATTACAGATAAAGCAGCAGTACAAGATGTAGAAATACAATACATTACGAATAAATATGTTGATAACAATGGTAGCTTTGGATATGTATTAGAAATTTCTGTTGGATGTAAGGGTGAGTATAAAGGGATTGTTAAATTTATGAATGAATTAGAACAAAATACTTTGGTAACAGATATTTATGGAACTAGGTTTTCTTTAGATTCAAATACATCAAATATTGTTGCTGATATCAATATCTCAGTATGGGGGATTAATCACTAATGAAAAAACTATTATTACTACTATTTTTATTGACATCTTTCAATTATGCAGATCTTTCTGTAAATCAAATTCGTGATATGGTAACAAAAATACATGAAAAAAGAGAAGGTATTAGTCTTACAACATTAGAAGCAACTAAAGAACCTTTTGTGAGATTACAAGAAGAAAATAATATGACTGTATTTGTTATTCCTGAGAAAGAGGAAGAGACAAAGTTGACATTACATGCTATATTAAATGGTAAAGCATATATTAACAATGAGTGGAAAAGTGTTGGGGATACTACAGGAGGGTTTACATTGAAATATATAGGTAAAAAAGGTGTGGTTCTTAGAAATAATAACCAGATTAAAAAGTTATTTCTTCATAAAGAAAGAGACAACTTTATTATGGTAGAAGGAAGGAACTAAAATGAAAAGTATACAAAAACTAGGGGTAAAATTTTTTATTATATTTGCAATGTTATTTTCAACAAATAACCTGTTAGCAAAAGATTGTTCTTCTAAATTATTTTCAGTTACGATAGACAGTAAATTAACTATTGGTGATGTAATTGATAATTTAGCAGACACATGTGGGTTAACAGTCATTGTGAAAGATGAAGCTGCGAAAAAAAGAATGAATAAAAAATTGTATTATGTAAAATTAAAAAACAGTACATTTAGAGGTTTCTTAAATACGATTTTAAAAGACAATGATCTTCACTATTCTATGATAGGGAATAAATTACAAATTTCATACCTTATAACACGTACATTTCGTATTCATTATATCTCTGGTCAAAGAATTGGAAAAAGTAACGCCCATGTTACTATAGCAAATTCAAATAATTCAGCTTCTTCAACAGGAGGTGCTGCTGGAGCTTCCAGTGGGAGTGCTGGTGTTGGTGGTTCTAAAACAGGTATCTCTATAGAAAGTAATGATGAGTTTAAGTTTTGGAAAACGGTTGAAACCGAAGTACAACGTATTTTAATTGGTGCAGCGGATGGTAGTACACATTATACTAAAACGGGTGAAGGTTGGACAGGTCCTGATGGACAACTATGGGAATATAATCCTTTGGCACCAATCATCAATGCTGAAGCTGGTATGATTACAGTTACGGGTACAGAAAGACAGATTAATAGAGTGGCAAAATATGTTCATATGCTGACTAAACAAATTAAGTCACAAGTATTGATTGATGTTCGTATTTTAACTGTTACATTTGATGATTCTAAAACTACAGGGGTCGATTGGTCACAGCTTTATGGTTTACAAAACTTCACGATTAACTCTTTGGCAATGGCACAAAAAAATGTTTCATCTTTTACTTTTGACAATATAGAAGGTATTACTGAAACTACATTTGGTGAAGGTAGCAGACCAAGAAA
>Ga0256828_1001445_pt1 | contig 14816 bp, 10 predicted proteins | sample CV88metaG_FD_185993 | JGI IMG/M metagenome (GOLD analysis project Ga0256828, IMG submission 185993) | Hydrothermal vent microbial communities from East Pacific Rise, Pacific Ocean - CV88 | ecosystem: Environmental > Aquatic > Marine > Hydrothermal vents | place: Pacific Ocean: East Pacific Rise...
ATTTGAACCCCGGGCCTGCTGATTACAAATCAGCTGCTCTAGCCAACTGAGCTATGTCGGCATCGAATTTGAGCCAGAATTATAGTGCAAAATAAAATCAATGTCAAGGGTTTTTGCTAAAAAGTTATAAAATTTCCATCTTTTATGCATTTTACTTGCCATTTTCCCCTGTTTTGCATGATTTCTTCTAAAATTTCTTCTTCATAAAATGGTTTTATATGATTTATATAAAGTCTAAAATCATCTCTTTGAAACATATTCAACTGTTCAAAAAGCAGTTTTGGTGTTAGATGTTTACTCTCTTTTGCCAAACTTTCCATATTATTTGGAAAGGAACATTCAACAAGTAATGCTTTAACACTTTGATTTTTATCTATTATCGTTCTTGCACTTTTTAAACTGAATGTATCGGATGTGATTACTATTGCACTCTCATTTTCTATATAAACATAACCGCAACTTGCAACTGTATGATCTGTTGGGAAAGTAAAAAGCTTCACTTTTTCTGAGAGCTGGTACTCTTTATAACATTCTATCTCTTCATAAAGCAAAACTGGTTTATTATTTGAAAGATGTACTTTAGAGAAGTCTGGCCATATTTTGTCATTAAAAAAGTTTTCCTGTAACGTACTTATGGTCTCTTTTAAAGCTTTAATTTTTAATGACTTTTCTCGTAGAGTAAAGCCATTGTCTACCATATATGCTATATCAGCTATATGATCAAGGTGTGAATGCGTGAGCCATACAGTTTCTAATTCTATACTTTTAAGGCCAAGTGTATCTACTATATTTCCCGCATCCACAATATTATTTTTATTTAAAAGAATGGATGTTGTCCCTTTCCCTTTTGCTTTTGTTCCATAGGCACCAAGTACTTCTATACTAGGCATGATATATTCTACCTATGTCACTCACCTGAAAATATATCTTTTGCATCATAAATCCTTATAAGGTCATTATAACACTATTTAGATTATTGTTTTTTTATTTCTGTTGTTGTAACATTTCCTGATTTGTCATATACTTTTATATAATAAAAATAGTGTTTCTTTTGTTTTCGTTTTTTATCTATAAAACTTTTTTTCCCTTTTATATAAGGAGTATATGCTTCAAAAAACTTACCATCTTCACTTCTAAAGATACGAAAACCATCTATGTCTTGATCTTTGCTTTGAAAACTTATCTCTACTGTTGCATCCTTTAATGTTTTGATCTTAAAACTCTTGACAAGAGGTGCTTTTTTATCTCTATACTGAACTAAAAGCCAATCTGTCTTTTGTGAGAGATTACTATTTTTGTCAATAGCAGCTATAGCAAAATAATACTTTTTCATTGGTTCTAGTTTGCATACTTTATATGATAATTTACTCACTGGTTTTCCATTGACTTTTGTAGTTTTATTTCCAGATTTTTTATAGATAAAATAACCTTGTGTATCTTTACTTGTTGAAGCTCTCCATTTCAGTACAACACAATCTTTTTGCAGTTTATGTCCAATAATAGCTGTTCTTCTCGGTGCTGTCACATCAGGTAGTTTTACTTTTATAATTTTAGAGGGTTTACTGATATTTTGATTATGATCAAGAGCGACAACTTTATAGTAGTAATAGTCTTTATTCTGCTTTACAGGCAATATATCTGTAATATTCTCTCGTGTAACAAGCGTTCCCTGTAGCATATGCCACTTTTCCCCTTTTGGATCAAAACTTCTATATACTTTATAACCTAAAAGAGATTTATCTTTTACTTTTTCCCATGAAAGCATAACTTTTCCTGCTGCTGTTTTTGCATGTAGATTCTTCGGACTTGTAGGAGGAGTATTATCCCAAGGAACACCCAAAGCAGGTGTAGAGAGAGCAATAACTCTTTTGTTATTCACCGCTTTTATAATATAAAAATAAGAGATTTTCTCTAAAAGATTCTTATCTACAAAGTGTCTGCTATGTAAAGGTTTTTTATTTATTTTCTTATAGCCTTTTTCATAACGGTAACTTCGGTAAATATCATAATATTTTGCACCTTTTACAGGTTTCCAATCTACAGTTATTTTATTTTCTTCTACTTTGAGAATCGGCTTTGGCATCTCTAGAGGTTTTACTATTTTTTTTGGACGTGTAGCCATCTCTACTAAAGATTTTGGTGATTCGCTCCCAAAAATATCTATACCACTCACTTTATAGAAGTAAGTTTTCCCTTCTTTTGCCGTATCATCAATAAAATAGTATGGTGGGGCTTCAACTACACCATCTCTATTTACTTTATAGCTGATAACTACAGGTTGCTCATTTAATTTTATATACTCTCCTCGAATCTTTTCACTTCTATAGATATTATATGATCCATATTGATTAAAATATTTCCAACGAATTCCAACACCTGCATCTATTCCTTTGACATGAACATCAAGTACAGGCTCCATAGAAGAATTTTTTGGGTCAATGTTTACACTTTTTTGTGCAAGTATCTGATTATGCCTATCATAAACTTTTAATGTATAACTATACTGTTTTTCAGTATGTATATTTTTATCTATATATCCAAGACCAAGGACTCTGGCAAAAAGAATATTTTGATCTGCCATTAAAAGCTGAAAATTGACAATTTGATCAGATTGGGAGATGATCTGCATCTTCTCTTTTTTCGATTTTGCATAAGTAAGAGGAAAGAGAAACTCTCCAACACCACTATACTCTTTTGGCAAGAATGCTTCAGCCTCTTTTGCTCCCATTCTTTTTACAGTAGTGAGTAATTTTTCCTGGCTTCCCTCTTTTTTATATATTTTGTAAGAGTAATGCAAATTCTTATCTTTTGGTAGCCATCGTAATTTGACTGTACCGTTTTCATACTTTCCAAAGAAAGCAATGTCAAGTTTTTGACTCGTCGCTCCGGAGAGGCCCACCATTATTATACATAGTATCAATAGATATTTCATTATTTACTCCTCTCTCAATGGTACATTATTTCTATAAACATCTAAATGTCCAGCTTGTGTTCTTCCATGAACATCAACAGAAGCATCCCCTGTATCTGATGTCAAATATCTAGGAGCTATTGTAAAATATCCACAGGTAATATTTTTACTATTTATGTCTGCAATATTAACAATCGCCTGTGAAATTCTTTGACTTAATCCATCAACTTTATCTAGATTCAGCATAACGACTGTCTTACTAGTACTATTACTAAGTATAGTATATTCATCATTACCTCCATACTGACCAAGCGCATTTAGGTTACTAAAAGCGTGTGCATCTGGATTTATCTCAAATGTATCTCCATCATCATTAGTAATTCTACATTGAGGAGTAATACTCATAGCGACATTGGAAGGATCCATCATACCACTATGTTCAAATTCCAGTGTTAAACTTTCTAACTGACCATGTGCATATTTTTTGTCTAAGGACTTTTTAAAACTTTCTGCTCTCTTATAGAGATGATCAAAACATGCAGTAATTTGAGGGTCTTCCTCATCCGCCGTATCATCAGCAAGTGTATCTAAAAGAGCGTCACACTCGTTATATTCCAACATATATGAATTTTCCATAAACTCATCCCATTCTCTTTGTTTCGCTTCATAATCTATAGGTAATCTATGAATGACAAAACGAGGATACATCATTGTTTTATGTAACATATCAATATCATTATCATAGGAGACTACTTCTGTATGAATATTACCAGCCTTATCCCGAAACTCTCGTCTTGCTGATCCATAAACTTCAAATGTAGAACTATAAAGATCTACTAAAGAGCCATTTTCTCTTTTTTGAGCTTTAATTGTATATTCTCGTAACTCTTTTCTCGTGTAAGTATATACAGTTCTATCTGTATCTTGTCCACTTCCTGATTGTGTAGACTCATAACTTATAGGCGCATGTGTAGTTTGCATTTCGCCTCTAGCGTTATATACTTTTTTAGTCGCAACCTTTTTTTGAGTCTGTACTGCATCAGTTGGTACATTGTAAACATTATAATTGAGTGAACCACCACTACGATAAGTCTTATTAGATGCGCCATGAGTATTTTCATAAATAGCAGCATTATAGGTAAAAGGGTTCTGTTCTTTCCCATCACTACTATAAACAGCTTCTCGTATCTCCTGTGTCTGATCACACTCATAAACGACAATCATATCCAAATCTGGATGATGTTCATATATGTATGCATACATCTGACTTGCAGCTGAGCTATCTTCTGTTATGTGTCTAAAACGCCATGGCCCTGTATTTACTCTTCGATTAAGAGGATCATATAAATTCAATTCAATTCCTAAATCATAAACACCTCTGACTTTTACATATACATCACTTTGCTTATAAACATTTTTTGCATTAGGTGCAGGGTGTACACTATCAACAATAGAGCGAAAATTCATCTCTGGATCATTTGAAGTTTTAAAATGGATAAAACGAATATCTTCACTGATAACCTCTCCACTACTTTGTTCTTGTAAATATGCTTCTACTACAAGACGAAAATTATGGTTTGTTGGTAATATTTTATTTACATGTAAAAGTATTTTATTTCCATTTGTACCAACAACACCACCATTAAGGGAATCTGCGTAATTATATGTAGCATTTATATCATGTAAACCTATAAAATCTCTAGCTTGTGTAGCAGGATGGAAATTTTGTGAACGAGAACCTATTTCATTTGCTTTACGAATAAATAGTTTATACTCTTCACCTGTTGGTTCATCTATTAGATCATCTATTAAAATCTTTTTACCTATAGGCAAAGTAGTGGCAATCTCTATACGTGGCATTCGAGATACACTGCTTTCTCCTTCAAAAGGAATTATATATTGAATAAGATCAAGATTTTCAGCTGTCGTTTCAATAGCATCAGATCCACCTTCAGGTTTATTAATCCAGTAGGTCATACTATACTTACCTGATACTGTTCCGCTTAAAATAGAGTAGTATAAAGAGACATCAAACTTACCCCATGAAGGATTCGGCGCTCTAAAACGGGCTGCGATTGTTGCACCACCACTAAATACTTCATACTCAAATTTTTTATACTTAACACCCGCAGATACAATAGCCCAGATCTTTCCTTCTGCATCTATATACAAAGGACGAATACCTATCATCATATCCAAGCTTGTACCAAGATCTATAGAGCCATACATTGCACAACAACTAGCAGTTTTTGAAAAACTTAGCTTATACCCAAAAGCCAGTCCTTTATCATCAAGCATCAGGTACCCATCACTATTTGCAACCTCTAAAAAGTTCGCAATAACAGGATCTTCTTTTGTTCCTATATAGAGATGACTGTTTGAAGAGGAGAAAATCATATCGACATTTCCATTTACAGAAAGAAGATTAAATGTTTCAGATGCTTTTTCGGTAATATTTGCACTTCCTGTTGCATAGAGACGAAATGGTGAAGGAATCAACTGTACTGCAACTTCAATCTTTCTATCTTCAACTACGTTACCAAGACCGGCTCGTAAATACATATTTGTATTAAACGTTATAGCACCTCCACTTGAAAAAGAGAGTGTTGCAGGTCCATTGAGCGTATATCCACCATCTGTTGTACCAAAAATAGTTGTTAAAGAGATCGTTATACCACTGTTTTCTTTAGGAGTCCATTTTCTTGTTCGGGGCTCAAACATAACATTATAAGCAACACCCCCTCCAAAACCGTAAATATTTAATGGAATAGGAGCTAATGGGATAGCAGTGGCTGTTGATGCACTTGCTGCAACTCTCCAATACGATTTATGAGAGTTTTTAAAAGAACCACTCATAAACTCTGCATTAACCTGTAATCCATCTCCCATTGTTAAAAACTTCAAAGAACCTCTTGCTGTAAAACCTTTTATCTCTTCGTTGTCCTCTTTTTTCAATGAAGCATGAAAGGATATAGCACTATTTTGTATATCCACAGATGGTGTGTTTAAAAGTTCTACATCCAATGATTTATAAAAGGCTATCTGCATATTACTTACAGAGACAATCTCTCCACCTATACTACCGCCACCTTCAAAACCGATAAATAGTTTTCCTTCATGAATACCTACACCCACTTTTTCAAGATCAAGACCCACTCCATAAAATGAAGCTGAAGGGGAATTCCCCTCGCCTATACCTTTCCAGACAGAACCTCCATCAAGTTTGACACCATTCGCACTAAGAAGTACATGTTCAAGTTTTAAATCGATATCATCACCCAAAATTACACTTTGAGGTAGATGTACATTTATATCTGTTGAAAATTGCGGTTTTGCCCCAGACATTTCAAGCGCAAAATTCTCAAAGCTAAAAGTTGCAAAATTCTCAATAGCCAATGTTGCACTATTTCCTTCAATTCGAAAGTTACTAAAACCATCAGCTGATACATCTGCAGCGATTAAAGCTTTAAACTCTTTTCCTGATTTAAAAAAGTCATCATAAGTCAGTGCAAGTGTTATACCTCCACCACTTACATAACCATCAAACAAAATATGAAATGACTTTACTTTCATTGGAATATCAGCAAAAACTGTAGGTTTACCCTGTTCTATAGTCTCAATATCGAAACCTACATCACCCTGTAAACCCCTACTATCTATTGTCAAACCATCTTCTAATGCAATCTCTATATGTTTTCTCTCAGGATTATCAGACTTTTCAAAATATACTTTCAGGTTTCCTGCAATAGAGACAGATGGATCATCTCCTAAAAGATCTATCGTACCACTACAACTATTAAAGTAAAAGTACTCGCTATTTTCTATAGAAGCATCTCCTTGCAATGTCCATGCAATAGAGCCATCAGTATTAAGTTTAATAGTAGTATTTGTACTGTCAAAAGTATCACCAAACTTGATGCCCCCTTCAAGATCTGTTATCTGAACAATTTTCAGCAGGCTTTTGGTAGAGTCAATTTTAAGATGCAGTTTTTTCAACATTAAAGAGAGTGCAAAACTACCATCATAGAGTGGTACTTTTTGACCATCTCCATCCCATACATAGTCTGTATCAAGTTTAAAGTTATTATATTGTAATGGCATATGCGGTATATCAATATTTACCGGTGCAATAAACTTTCCTATTTTCTTTAAAGAAAGTTCTCCTTTTATATAGGTATCATTAGGAGTAAAAACAACTGTATTCGCAATTATCTCAACTTTTGAAATAGGTTTGTATGTAAGCTGATTTGAATAGGTTATGGTTCCTGAAGTAATTTTTTTACTGCTATCTACACTTAAATTTTGAAAATCCACATTGAAAACACCATCAAAGTTGTCAAACTTACTCATAACATCGACAGTGATTTTTCCTTCTCCACTAATCTTACCATTAGAAGCGACCGCATCTGTAATAAGTGTAAAGTCACCAATTTTATAATGAATTTTATCTGTTTTTGATATTGTAAAATTACTACTAAGCAGAGCCTCTTCTTCTACTGATGATGCTTGTGCAGCTTCTGAGATAACTATACTTGCATGGTTGTCTCCTTCTTCAATAGTATCTAAAACATCAACTGAAAAAGCGACTCTCTGAGATTTTGGAACAATCATATCTTTAGAAAGAAGGGATTGCCCTTTTACAGTAATATCTACATGAACTGCTCTGGAGTCACCTGTATGATTTGCAATATACCCCTCAAGTTTTACACTATCTGCAGAACCAACATCTATAACTCGGTTATCTGATATTGTCTCATTTTGATCTTGTTTAATATGATATACCAGATAAGCTTTTGCTTCCATACCCATTGTCTCTTCTTGAGCTAACTGGTTGGCATCCTCTTCATCATTTTGATCAAGTAGGCGAATGACTCTGAGTGAAAACTCATACTCAACACCAATTTCTGGCTCAAAGCTCCATTCCCATTCGTCATGACCCTTAGCTCTACTCCAACTTTGACCTCCATCTGTTGTTATCTCTACAAAAAGTGAACTTAACGGAACACTCTCATCTTCACTCTCTAAGATACCATCAATAATAACTTTCCCATCAATAAGATCATCTCTGTAAAACTCAATAACCCTCTCATTTAACGAGTCAAACTCTCTACCATTGAGATGTATATCATCTACAAATACATAATCATCTGCTATTTCATACTGTTTTAGTTTTCCAAACTTCTGCTTATAAGGCTCTAGATTTGACAACTCTTTTTGTTTCAGGTTTAAACTACTGTTATTTGTAGAAGGAAAGAGTTCCCAGCTATAAAGATTTACACTAACTATCAATAAACAAGTCAATAATAAGACTAAAATACTCTTTTCTCGAACACTGGAATACATCTTTTTTTCCTTCTTTTGTTTACATTTGTTAAAAATTCATAACAAGAGATACTTTTTGAATATACTCATCATACGACGATGATGGAGTATTATCTACATTTACATCTCTTTTCTCAAGTAGTAAACGTACTATATTTTTGCCACTTTCATCAAGTCTGTAAGTTGCACGAAATTGATATGTCTCATTTTTCGTATCATTACTTACCTCTCTATCTGTTGTATTAAGGAGATAGAACAGATTTGCTGAAAGTTTTTTATTATGTGTATATCCTGCATCTAGCTTCAATCCAATAGTATCTTGAGATGATGATATAGAACGATAACTTGTTCTACAACTCAATCTATATGAACGGCTCTTACTGATACTATGTTTATATGCCAACATGAGGTTAAGATTATTGGTATAGGTCGTTTTGACAGGTGAAATGGCATCATCTCTAAAACGGGTATATTCATAACCTCCTCCATAGCGCCATCCATCTTTTGTACGAACAGTAATATCTATTGCAGCATCATGTGTATTATTATCTGCTCCACGACCTCGTATATCTTTATTAAAAAAACGAGCTTGTAGAGTTGTTCTTCTTGCAAACTCAGGATAGTAAGTCAATGTTGCTCTCTCATAGTATGTATGTCTCGTTGCATTCAGATCAGGGTTATCAACATTGTCTCTTCTTGCTTTTAAATCTACCTGAGCTTTCAACCTTTTATTAATTCTCCACTGCGTTGAATTCTCGAGTTGCTCTTTGTCACTTGCACCTACACCACCCAAAGAGATAAATTTAGAACTAACTCTTTGGTAGGTAAAATTACTTTTTAAGGTGCGTAGAATTGGGCGCGTGAGCAGTTTTAATGTAATTGCGCCACTATCTTGATATGGTCCATGATGACGTCGTATATCTTTTGTACCTTTGTTATACGCTCCATAACCTTTGAGTGTTACATACTTGTTAAAGCGCCACTTCCCATCTAAACCAATACTATACCCCTGTTTACCATCTATCTCCACTGCACTCCCTGCACTTGCAATATCATCTTTGTAAGCAGAGAGTGTCAAACGTAACTCTTTCGCTCTTTCGTAACGATATTTAATGGCAAAAGCTCCCGCATATGCAGTAGCTCTTTCATCTGCATCACCATTATAGAGATCTCGCCACCGTGGCTTTATTGCACCACCAATGATTGTATAATCAAAAACATTCTTTTTTCCTTTATCTTTATAAACCACTTTGGCACCTTTTAGTGTTCCTGAAAAGACATACGGATTTAGTGATGATGCAACATCACCGGCTTCAAGATTCCATGCTTTGTCTTTATAAAATGTTCTCAGATAAAGTAGCTCAGCACCATCTCTTTGTATACGTTTATCATTTGTACCACGAACACGGACATTGACACCAAGTGTGCCATCAAATGCTTTTTTTTGAGCATTGATACTTAACTCTTCATTATGTGTTGTCCCCTTTCGACCGGTAGAATCACCTCTACCTACAACATTAATATTTTGTAAATATGCATTTACTTTACCATTGATTTTCCACTCATCACTACTTACTGTAACATCATTTGCTACTACTGAACTTCCCAACAGTGCTATGATTATGAGTTTATTATTTATCAAGGACATGTCGCTGCTCCATAACTTGCACAGTTATTGTTGTAGTTGGTTTCTTCTATTGTTTCATTTGGATTCACAATAACTTTAATAGCATCAAAACTACAATAACCGTCTTCAAAATGACTTGTATCTGTCACTGTAACCCGTGTGTTTCCTTTAATATCCCCGTTATATGATCCTGTTGTCTCAACATGGCCAGAATTTGCTCCATCAGTTATTAAACGATACTCAACGGAACCATTATCTGTTGCTACAGAACTTAAATTGACAATATCAAATGTAATGGTATCTGTCATAGAATCTCCTGTACAGTTTACATTTTCTACTGTTAAATCAACAGGTAGAGATACATTTAATGATCTTGGATAAAGTTCTTGTCCGGCAATTTGAGGTACTTCTTCTCTCCATTCAGGAAGGCTCTCTCCCCAGAAATAATTACCTGCTAGTTCAATCAACTTATACTCACCATTGATCTCATCAAACAAAAAACGAGAATATCCAAGCTTTTGAATCTGTTCATTAGTATCTATACTCTCATAACGTTTTTCCCAACGAACATATAAAAAACGTTTAACCCCATCTTGTGTTATTTTATCTATCCATGTATCTATACTTAACGTATCATACTCACGCATATCCTTCTCTATGGCTTCATAGAAAGTCATATAATCCTGTAAGAACCTATCTTCAGAAACATAGGAAAAAAAGCCATCCAAGTCTTTGTCTTCATATTTGTCCATCATTTCTCGAAATACTTTTTTTACCTTTTCATCTCTACTTTGATCACTCACTATGATATCCCTATCATATTCACTTGCAGCATATAAACCTACCGATAAGACCATTAATACTAATAAAAATATTTTTTTCATCACTCAATCCTCCTTTTCCTTATTTTAATTATATTACAACTTTTTTTAACATTTTATATTTCTTCACCATTTATACACTTTTTATTGTCCTTTTGTTTACTTTTTTATGTTCTGTGTATTTTTGTAACAAATTTAGGTACAATTACAAAAAATTTATATCATATGGAATTTATAATGTTAAAAATACTTTTCTCACCTTCAGAAGGGAAAAACAGTGGCGGTACTCTTGAGAAACAGAGACTTTTTGGAGCCCAAAATAGTCGTGATCCTATTTTAAATGCCTATAGAGAGATCGTGTTAAGTAAAGATGAAGAGGCTATAAAAAAACTTTTTGGTTTTAAAAAGTTTTCTGAGTGCATACCCTATATAGTAGATATCTTTGATACATCCTATATGCATGCCATTGAACGCTACGATGGTGTTGCCTATGACTATCTACAATATAAAGAGCAAGATAAAGAGACGCAGGAGTATCTGCGTGAGCATACCATTATATTTTCAAATCTTTACGGGCCCCTTCTTGGAGGTAATACAATTGCAAACTATAAAGTAAAACAGGGTAACGCCATAGGAGAGATTGCACCTGATAAGTTTTATAAAGAGCGTTTTAGCTATCAGCTTGATCTTTATCTGGGTGAGCATGATATTTTAGATCTTCGTGCAGGTTATTATGATAAGTTCTACAAAGCCAACAAACCCTACACAACTTTAAAGTTTCTAAAAAACGGAAAAACGGTATCACACTGGGCAAAAGCATATAGAGGCATAGTACTGCGTGAAGTAGCACGTGCACAGATTGACTCTCTTGAAGCATTTAATGGGCTTGAGATTGAAGGTCTGAGTATTCATGAGATAAAAAAGACAAAAAACAAAACTGAAATAGTTTACAATATAATGGAGTAAGTAATGAAAGATTCACAAGAGTATAAAGCAAAAAAAGCATTTTTTGAGAAGGTGATTACACTTTATGGGCGTAATGTAGTCCTTGAAGTACTGCAAGATGAGAGCATTACAATTCACAAGCTCCATATGGCCAACTCAAACAAAACAGACGGCTCAATCAAAAAGATACTGATGCTTGCACAAAAAAGAGGTATCGAGATAACAAAACATGACAAGGCTGCCCTCTCACGTATCTCTAAAAATGCAAAACAGGACCAGGGAGTTGCAGTAGATATCATCTCAAAGACATACCAGGATGCCAAAGAGATAGCAAAACTCCAAGAGTACAGACTTATAGCACTTGATGGCATACACAACCCGCAAAACCTTGGAATGATCATACGCAGTTGTGCAGCAGGCAATGTAGATGGCATCATCCTCCCAAAGAAAAACTCGGCAAAGATCTCTCCACTTGTCGTCAAAGCAAGTGCAGGAACACTCTTTAAGATCCCAATCTACTTTTGTGAGAAACTTGAAGATGTGTTACGTGAGCAGAGTGATGCTGATATCTATGCGCTCTCATCACATGCAAAAGAGACTATTTATAATGTTCAAGAGAAAAAGAAGAGTATCTATGTTTTGGGAAATGAGAGTGAGGGTGTGAGCCCAGAAGTAGAAAAAATCTGTAATGCAACACTCTCTATTCCTATGAACAGAGGTGTTGAATCTTTAAATGTTGCCATAACAGCAGCACTTATAGCATTTATGCTATAGGTGTACGTCAGGATTTCCTTCACGGACCATCTCTTTAAAGAGGTCAAAGAGTTCAAAACTCGCATCTTCTGCCTCTTTCATTTTAGCAACGATACGCTCTTGAGATTCAGGCTGTAGACAGTTATGTTTTGGAATACAACCAAGTGCTTTAAGAACACGTTCATGTACTGTTGCATGGATCGGCTCAAGTGTTTTAAATGCTTTTGTTTTTCCAAACTGCTCTTTACCTTTTGTCTCATACCACTTACCAAGACGACATGAGTGATGATCACCAAACTCAGCAATTTTTTGCTCATTCTCCTCAAGCAGTGTTTTGTATGCTTGATGTTTGAAGATAATATGGTCAACTTTAATAAGACTTGTATAGAGTGAGTCATACATAAACTTAGACTCATTCGCTGCATTTGTTGCTTTTGTTGCAAAAGTATTAAGCGTATCATAGAAGTTCGAGACATCTTCTTGTGAACTTGATGCGATCTCTGTGATCTGTTCTGAATTGTTTTGGATATCACTTGCTTCTTGCTTGAGAGAGTTAGTTGTGATCGCTATCTCTTGCGTTGCTTTTTGCGTACGTTCAGCAAGTTTTCTTACCTCATCGGCAACAACGGCAAAACCACGACCATGCTCGCCTGCGCGCGCAGCTTCAATAGCAGCATTGAGTGCAAGCAGGTTTGTCTGATCTGCAATATCTTTAATAAGATCAACTACAACATTGATCTCTGTCGTTTGCTCGTTAAGTGCACGAATAGCCTCATCAGAGTTGTTAATAAGCGTAATGAGCTCTTCAAGTCTGTTTGTAATACGTTGTACAACCTCTTGAGACTCAGTTGCCTCAGCGGCTGTCTCACGCGTACTTTTTGTGATACTCTCTAAAATAGCCAAGTTACCCGTAATATCTTCTTGAATAAGACTCAATCCACGAGAAACACCACCATTTGAGTTTTTATCAAAAAGTGCTCCAAGTTTTGATTTTTGAGCAGATTTGTAAGCTTCAGAGATAGAACCTATCGCATGATTAAGTGGTGGAATAGCCTTTTTAAAGTCACCCTTGTAACCATCTGGGAAGATTTCACGGTTATTGTACCCTGCATTTGCACTCTCAACAGAAGCCTGCACATCACGCATAAACTGTTCTGTTTGATCGAGAAGATCATTGATCCCCCATGCAACACCTTGCATAACATGCGTCTCGTCAATATTTGTAATACGAGAAGAGAGCTCTCCACGACCTGCCTTCATTAAAACATCACGCACTTGGCGAATAAGATCATCACTAAAAATTTTTTCACATCCAGATGATTCTGTAGCACCTAAAAAGAGACTTACAACAAGACCAAGCCCCATAACAGCTGCCAATATATATGCACCTACAACAATACTATAGATCAAAACACCTACAAGCAGCAGATGCAGTAGCAAAGATTGCTTAGTGTTGTAAATCGAAGATAAAATCGTCATAACTCATTCCTTTTTCTTCTAAAATCTTATTGAGTAAACGTATAGATGCTTCCATACCTCCACTTTTCTCTTCTGCTAAAAGCTGTGCATATAAACCAGGAATAACTTCCATAGATTTACGAGAGGGCTTTCTTCTTACAGAGTGATAATCAACAACATTATCATTTGCGTCTAAAGTTACTGTCACATTGGCATGTACCCAGTAGTAAGAACCGTCTTTACAAAGGTTTTTAACATATGCAAAGATCTCTTTTCTTGCCTGTAGTCTGTCCCAAAGTAGTTTAAAGATTGCCTTTGGCATATCTGGATGACGTAAAATAGAGTGTGGTTTACCTAACAGCTCTTTCTCTTCATAACCAGAAATCTTAATAAAAATTTTATTGCCGTAAAGAATTTTACCTTTTGTATCTGTTTTAGATACGATAAACTCTTCAGCAGACAATGTTTTTTCATTATTTCGTGGAGTTGGTCTACTCATTATGATGCTCCTTTTTCTATAACATACCATTATAGGCTAATTTGATTACATTTTCCTTACAAAAGACTATAATAAACTAGGACATCATAATACTATAGGGTCTCTCTATCTCACGCACTACCTCATCTACGCTCATATGACGACTTTTTCTTAAAAATTCACGTCCATCTAAAAAGACGAGAACTGTAGGTATGCTAAAGACACTATAGTGTGCAGCGAGTTCTTGATCTACCGAGGTATCTATGGAGATGATCTCCATCGCATCGAAGTTTTTCTCTATCGCTTCAAAGAGTTTTGGTTTGAGTGCGTGACAGACATTACATGTTGGTGCTGAGAAGTAGAGCATCACCGCAGGCTTTTGTTTGATCGTATTTTCTATATTTTCTATTGTATTCATAGTCAAATTATACTAGACTTCTCTTATGAGTTCTATAATATGGTCAATTTTAAGTATCTATGTTTTTATTGTTATGGGTTATC
>Ga0256828_1001446_pt1 | contig 14807 bp, 17 predicted proteins | sample CV88metaG_FD_185993 | JGI IMG/M metagenome (GOLD analysis project Ga0256828, IMG submission 185993) | Hydrothermal vent microbial communities from East Pacific Rise, Pacific Ocean - CV88 | ecosystem: Environmental > Aquatic > Marine > Hydrothermal vents | place: Pacific Ocean: East Pacific Rise...
TGGAGTTTTTCTTGCCATTTCTCATTTTTCCTTTTTAATTTTCAAAATTATTGTTCGGACATTTTCTATTCGCAAGCGAATATAGAAAATCTCGTAAATTCCTAAAAAAGTGAAGCAGTTCACTTTTTCTTAACGGAATTTACCATCTAAAGTGAGCAAATGCTTTATTTGCTTCAGCCATTTTATGCATATCTTCTTTTTTCTTGAAGCTGTTTCCTCTTTCGTTAGCAGCATCAAAAAGTTCATTTGCAAGTCTATCTACCATAGTTCTTTCATTTCTTTTTCTTGACATTTCAACAAGCCATCTTAAAGCTAATGTTTGTCTTCTTTCTGGTCTAACTTCTACAGGCACTTGATATGTAGCACCACCTACTCTTCTACTTTTTACTTCAAGCAATGGTTTAACATTTTCAATTGCTCTTTCAAAAATATCAAAACCTGATTCTTCACCTCTTGCATCTAAGTTTGCAATTGCACCATACATAATTTTTTGTGCGATAGATTTTTTACCATCCAACATAATCATATTAATAAATTTTGTAATCACTTTGCTATTGTGAATAGGATCAGCCATTACTTCTCTTACAGGAGCTTTTTTTCTTCTCATTGTCTAATCCTTTCTATTTTTTTGGTTTTTTTGTACCATATTTAGATCTTGCAACAGTTCTGTTTGCAACACCAGCAGTATCTAAAGCACCTCTTACAACATGGTACTTAACACCAGGTAAATCTTTTACCCTACCACCTCTTACAAGTACAATTGAGTGTTCTTGAAGGTTATGACCTTCCCCACCAATATATGAAATAACTTCAAAACCTGTAGTTAATCTAACTTTTGCAACTTTTCTTAAAGCTGAGTTTGGTTTTTTAGGTGTTGTTGTATATACTCTTGTACATACTCCTCTTCTTTGCGGACAACTAGCTAGAGCTGGAGATTTTGATTTTTCAATTTGTTTCTTTCGCTCTTTTCTAATCAATTGATTGATTGTAGGCATCTTTTTCCTTTTCTAATTTGGTTTGTTGCGATTAAAGCTCGCACATGCTTCTCAACAATAGATATATGATCTATTGCAAATACTACCTAATCTCAGAAGGAAATATTTAAAATATAATTTTTTCTGAAAAAAGTTAGGCATTATATTTAATTTTAACTTAAAATTTAATTAGAACTTGATATAATAAACTTATGTTTATACCTACAACACAAAAAGAATTAAAAAACCTAAACTGGTCTCAATTAGATGTAATATTAATAAGTGGAGATACATATATTGATACTCCATATAATGGAATAGCAATAGTGGGTAAAATACTACTTGATGCAGGATACAAAGTAGGTGTGATAGCTCAACCAGATATCAATAAGCCTGATGATATTACAAGACTTGGAGAACCACGACTTTTTTGGGGTGTAAGTGGTGGACTTGTTGATTCAATGGTAGCAAATTGGACTGCTACTAAAAAATTTAGAAAAAAAGATGATTTTACCCCAGGTGGGATTAACAATCGCCGACCTGATCGTGCTGTTATGGTTTATACAAATCTAATACGAAGATATTTTAAAAATACCGTTCCTATAATTTTAGGTGGTATTGAAGCAAGTCTAAGAAGAGTAGTGCATTATGATTTTTGGTCAAATAAACTTAGAAAATCAATTTTATTTGATAGCAAAGCAGATATTTTGGTTTATGGTATGGCTGAAAAATCTATTATTGAACTCACAAATCATATAAAAGAAGTAAAAGAGACTATAGAAGAACCCATAAAAACTTCCCATTTATCACTTAACAATATCAATGGAATCTGTTATATTTCAAAAGAGCCTGTAGAAGAGTATATTCAACTACATAGCTTTGAAGAATGCAAAAATGACAAACTCAAATTTATAAATATGTTTCATCAATTTTATCACAACAATGAACCAATAGTATCAAATGGACTTTGTCAATTGCATGATAATAGATATTTAATACAAAACCCACCACAAACTTATATGAAAGAAAATGAAATTGACAAAGTTTATAATCTACCTTACGAAAGAGATGTACATCCATACTATAAAGCTCAAGGGGAAGTAAAAGCACTGCAAACTATTCAGTTTTCAGTTACCACTCATCATGGTTGTTATGGGGAGTGCAATTTTTGTGCAATATCTGTTCATCAAGGAAGAACTATAAGAAGTAGATCTCAAGAATCAGTTTTAAAAGAGATCAATCAATTTGCTAAACATAAAAATTTTAAAGGTATTATTAATGATATTGGTGGAGCAACAGCCAATATGTATGGATTTGAATGTGGTAGAAAACTTAAATTTGGTGTATGTGCAGATATACAATGCACAAGTTCTACAGTTTGCCCTGTACTTAAACCAAATCATGGGGAGCAAATAGAGCTTTTAAAAAAAGTGCGAAAAATGCCACATATTAAAAAAGCTTTTGTAAATAGTGGTATAAGGTATGATTTAATCCTTGAAGATAAAAAATATGGGCAAGAATATCTTAAAACTTTGGTTGATCATCATATATCAGGACAAATGAAAGTAGCTCCAGAACATACTGAAGATAAAATTTTAAATCTAATGAATAAACCAAATAAAGAAACTTTGCTTAATTTTAAAAAAAGATTTGATAATCTAAATAAAAAATCTGGTAAAAAACAATTTTTAACATACTATTTAATTGCAGCTCATCCAGGAAGTAATATGCAAGATATGCAACAACTAAAACAATTTGCAAATAGTGAATTAAGACTTAATCCTGAACAAGTTCAAGTTTTTATCCCTACTCCTTCTACTTATTCTACACTTATGTATTACACAGAACTTGATCCATGGAGTAGAAAACCTGTATTTGTTGAAAAAGATAATAACAAAAAACAAAAACAAAAAGATATAGTTACAGCAAAAAGTTGTTATAATAATAAAAAAAATTACAAAGGTTATAGATGAAAAAATTAATATTGATTATTTTATTATTTATAACTTCTTTATACTCAAGGGAGTTACAAAAAGTTTCTTTACAACTATTATGGAAACATCAATTTGAATTTGCTGGATATTATATGGCAAAAGAGAAAGGTTTTTATAAAAATAATGGACTTGATGTTACTTTAAAAGAATTTAATAATAACAATATTATCCAAGATGTTACAAGTGGAAAAACAACTTTTGGTATAAGTTATCCAGATGTAGTATTAGCTAAATCAAATGGAGCTGATATAACTTTGATTGCTGCTATTTTACAATCATCACCTTTAGCTTTAATTAGTTTACAATCATCTAATATCAATTCTATTAAAGATTTTAAAAATAAAAAAATTATGATTAATAACAATGCAATTCAAACTGCTTCAATTACTGCAATGTTACAATCTCAAAAAATATCAATTAATGATTTAAAATTAAAACAACATACTTTTAAAATAGAAGATTTAATCGATCATAAAGTTGATATTTCAACCTGTTTTATCTCAAATGAGCCATTTATTTTACATCAAAAAAATATACGATATAAAATATGGGATCCAAAAGATTATGGATTTGATTTTTATAATAATATTTTATTTACTTCTGGTAAATTTGCACACTACCATCCAAATATTGTAAAAGATTTTAAAGAAGCTACATTAAAAGGTTGGAAATATGCTTTTAATCATATAAATGAAACTATAAATGTTATTTTAAAAAAATACAACACCCAACATAAAACAAAAGAAGCACTTTTATATGAAGCTCATATTCTAAAAGAATTAGCTTTATATGATAATATCCCACTTGGGAATATTAATAAAACAAAAATACAAAGAATATATGATGTTTATAATTTACTAGGTTTAACAAAAAATAAAATTAATTTTAATAATTTTATTTTTGATGATAGTAAAGTATATTTAACTACAAGAGAAAAAAATTTTATTAAAAATACTACTATTACAGTAGCTGTATCAAAAAACTGGCAACCATTTACATTTGTTAATGATCAAGGGAAAATAGATGGTATTTCATCAAATTATTGGCAATATCTTGTAAAACGAATAGGTTTAAAAGTGAAATATAAATATTATGATCAATTTGCAAATCAATTAAATGATATTAAAAATAAAAAGGCAGATATTATTTATAGTACTGGTGCAACCAAAGATAGAAAGCAATATGCTGTTTTTACAAAAAACTATATATCATTTCCAATTTCGATCGCAATTAATTCTAAAAATATCATTAAATATGGTAGTTTTAACGATATCAAAGATAAAAAAATTGCTGTAGGAAAAAATTTTACGGCTCATAAATTATTAAAAGAAAGATATCCTGATATCCATTTTGTATTTGTAAATAGTATAAAAGAGGGATTAAAAAAAGTTGCCAATAATGAAGTTGATGGTTTTGCAGAAATTCGTCCAAGCTTAATTTATAATATAAATAAACTAGGCTATAAAGATTTACAAGTTAATATAAATACAGATATTATGTTTAATCTATCAATTATGGTAAGAGATGATTATAGTGTTTTACAATCTATTTTAAATAAATATATTGATGTAACAAAAGATTCTCAAATTGCAACAATTATAACCAAATGGGAAAATATGCAGTTCAAAAATCAAACAAATTATAAATTAATTATAAAACTATTAGTTGCTACAACTATAATAATTATCTTTTTTCTATATCGACAATATTTTTTAAAAAAATCTGTAAAAGAATTTGATGAACTTATTAACTCTACATTAGAGGGTATTTTAATTTTTAAAGAAGGTGTTGTTGTAGATGTAAATCAAAGTGCTTTAGATATGTTTAATTGTAAAACAAAAAAAGATGCAATTGGTAAAAATTTATTTGATTTTGTAGCAGAAGGTCATAAAGAAACTATAATAAAAAGTTTACAACAAAATGACACTCAACCTTATGAAGCTATTTTAAAAACTATAGATGGTAAAGAATTTTATGCACTTTTAAAAGGGCATAATCTTAAATCAAAAGGACTTAGACTTTCAAGTGTTATTGATATAACTCAACTAAAACAACAAGAAATAGTTTTATTAGAACAATCTAAACTTGTAGCTATGGGAGAGATGATAGGTAATATTGCACATCAATGGAGACAACCTTTAAGTGTCATTAGTACGATTTCAAGTGGCTTGTTATTTCAAAAAGAGATGGGTGTTTTCAATGAAGAAAAATTTGAAAAAGGGATGAATGAAATTACAAATATGACACAATTTTTATCTCAAACTATTGAAGATTTTAGAAATTTTATAAAAGGTGATAGGGAAAAAATTATTTTTAATCTAAAAGAAAGTGTTGATAATTTTTTACATCTAGTAGAAGGTAGTGCAAAAAATAATAATATAAGAATAGTAATTCAAATAGATAAAAATATTACTATTAATGGATATAAAAATGAACTTGTTCAATGTCTTATAAATATTTTTAATAATGCAAAAGATGCTTTAAAAGAGAAAGATGATCTAACAAATTTAGTTATAATATCTGCTAAAAAGAATGAAAAAGATATAATAATTTCAATTCAAGATAATGCTGGAGGAATACCTGATGATATTATTACAAAAATATTTGAACCATATTTTACAACTAAACACCAAAGTCAAGGTACAGGATTAGGACTTTATATGACACATAAACTAATTACTCAAGGTGCAAATGGTTCAATACAAGCAGTGAATAAAGAATTTACTTTTGAAAATAAAACTTATTTTGGTGCTTGTTTTATAATAACATTACCACTGAAATAATAAAATTATTTAACAAACTGATATAGATTTTCTTTAATATCAAGATATTTAATTTTATTATTTTCTGAATTTCGTTTTGATTCTTCTATTTTTTTACAATCTGTACATAATAAAACTAAATTTTCTATATAATATTGTCCACCTTGTTCTATTGGTTTTATAATATATAAATCACTATTTTTAATATCAACTAACTTAGAACATCTTTGACAAGTTTTTTTATCTCTTAAAAAAACCACTGATTTTCTTTGTAACCAATCTGATGGTAATTTATTTTTTTGTGGTTTTGAATTAAAAGCATAACTACTCCATATTTTATCGTGAGAGATAGAAGATTGAGAATTAAAAGATATATCATAAGAGATATATTGATAAATAATATTATCTATTATTTGATATTTTAATGCATCTGGATTTGGTTCATTTAATTTATTGATAAAATCAAATTGAAAATTAAATTTTGGATAAGTTTCTTTTAGATAAGTTTTTAGTTTTTTAAGGAACATCTCTATATCATCTTCTTTATAATAAAACTTAAAGATTGTTTTTCTAAAATAAAACATAAAAGAAAAAACAATAATAAGCCATATACTAGAAGATATAATAAAATCTGTTCCTAAAAAACTCATATTAATTATATTAAGATACAGTAACTTCTACTGTTTCCCCTTCCCATATACCATGCTTAGTACAATAACCATGAGCTACAAGATTTAATTTTTTACCTGTAGGGATAATTGTAAAAGTTGTAGTATTATGTGCTTTAGTATTACCTAAAGTTCCTGGCACATAAGATGCTCTTGCTAAAAGAGTATCACCATTATATAATGCAACTGATTCAATATAATGATCAAAATCATCTGGATGAGTATATTCATTTCCCATTTTAACTGTTACTTCAAATGGTTCTCCAGCTTTTGCTTCATTTGCACAATGAATAAATGGACTATGTCTATCTATTAAATCTTTTTTTGCTTCTCTTTGAATTTCATCAATATCTGTATATTTGTTAATTTTTGGCATTTTGTTTCCTTCTTTATTTATTTTAGGTATTGTAATTGTACACTAAACTCTTTAATAACTATATTAGATAACTAGATACTTATAAAGTTTAAGGTGTAATAAAGATATCTAATAAAATCTATTTTTCAAGCAATAAAAAAGGGAAAAGATCTCTCTTTCCCCTTTTATAATAATTTTACAAATTATCTATCCAACAAAAACCCTAGTTGGATCGAAAAATGATAACAATACTGTCATTACTGCCGATACTACAAGCATCCAAGCTATAATTTTATCCATAATTAAATCCCCCTATTGTTTTTGATTTATCCATAATTTATGATTATCAGGACTATTAAATTTTAATCCATTTAAATCTTGATTAATCTTATAAAAATTTTCTGCATTATTGCTTTGAGCACTAATAGCAAAAAATGTTAAAGTACCTAAAATGCTAAGTAATAACACAACAGCTATTAAATAACCTGTAATGCCATTAAGTGCAAATATTCCTCTTTCACTTTCATTCATTTGTGTTGGTAAACCCATAATTATTCTCCTAAACTTCTTAAGTATGTAGCAACTGCTTTCATTTGAGTTTCAGACAATCTACCTGTAAAGTTAGGCATTGTACCAATACTTGATTTTTTACCATTTGTAAGAACAGTTTTTACTAAATCATCACTATATGTTTTAAGATTAGGTGCAACAAAAGCCATACCTTCACCATTTTCACCATGACATCCAGCACATGTAGCCCAAGCAGCAGGTTTAGCCCCTTTTAAACCACCAGCAACATATTCAGCTAAAGCTTCAGCATCTGCACCACTTGCCATACCTGCTGGCATACCACCTGGATATACAGATTTAAAGTTATTAGCACCATTTTTAATTGTCTCAAGAACAGAATTTTTTGCAATTCTATGTGTTAAATCTTGTGCTTTACCATCAATACCCTCAGCATCTACACCATGACATGGAGCACATTGTACTAAAAATATAGATTCACCCATAGATTTTAATCCTGCTTCATCAAGATTTTTAAATTTTTTCTCAAATTTACTTTGATATTCATTTACTTCTTCATTATATTGACCAATTTGTGAAAATTGATTTGTTGGATATCCAACATAAAAATACCAATACATCCAAATAATTGTCCCTATAAATATAAGACCCCAACCAGAAGGAATTGGATTTAAAAATTCACCAATACCATCCCAACTCTCTTCAGCTAATTCACCCTTAGCTGTATCATTTTTAATTTGATTTATATACTTAAGTGCAGTTAATACTGTAATAGCTACAATAGCTAATGCCCCAAGCATTGTTAAATCGTTTATATAATCTTCTCCTAGACTAAACGCATCACCTACAACAAAGTAAGTACCTGCCATTAGTGCTACGATAAGAATAAGTCCACCTATTACCATAGATTTCATACTATTTTCTCCTTTTATTTATCTTTATCTTTTAGATTCTAATGGAGTAGAATCAATACTATCATCAAGTACAAGGTCAGAATACTTTTCAAAGTTTCTTTCACCTGTCTTATCTCTTTTATAAATAGAATAAGCATAACTAAAAAATACTATAAACACAAAAAGTGTTATAAAAAACTTAGCATAACCTTGTATTGTTAGTAATGTTTCATAATCCATTTAGCAACCTTTTATTTTAAAGAATTCAAATACGCAATTAAAGCAACAATTTCAGGTATTTTACCTTGTGCAACAGCATCTTTTACATTTTGGTCTTTCATATCAGCAACAATTGCTTTTGCTTCTTTTAAAGCTTCTGCTTGTGCATCTGACCATGAACCTAATTTTGGCATACCTGGTTTATCATAAGGCACTCCAAATACTTGTTTTTGAGTATTTGCATTAGCATAAGCTGTAGCTATATCCGCAATATTTTTAAATTGATGTGGATATGCTGGCATAATAGTTCCAGGAACTACTGAACTTGGATTTTTCATATGATTTTCATGCCAATCTGTTGTTCTATAGTTACCAACTCTATGTAAATCTGGACCTGTTCTTTTTGAACCCCATAAAAAAGGTCTATCATAAGCATACTCACCACTTAAACTATACATACCATATCTATCAGTTTCTGATTTGAATGGTCTAATAAGTTGTGAATGACAAGCATTACAACTATCTTTAATATACACTTGTCTTCCAGCAAGTTGTAAAATAGTATATGGTTTTGTCCCTACTAAAGGTTGAGATGCTTTTGCAAAATCAGGCAAAGCTTCTACAAGTCCTGCAAATGCAATTGTTAAAAATACACCTACTGCGAAGAAAAATGGTCTTTGTTCTAACCAATGAAACATAATATTATCCTCCCTTTCTCTTAAGCGCCCATAGGCGAAGCATTTGTTGGTTCTTTTGTAAGAACTCTACCAGCAGTTGCAGTTTTATACATATTGTAAGCCCAAATTAATAAACCAGTTAAGAATAGTGTTCCTCCAACTGCTCTAATTGTATAGTATGGGTGTAAAACATTAACTGTATCAATAAATGAATAAACTAATGAACCATATTCATCATAAGCTCTCCACATCATACCTTGAGTAATACCTGCAATCCACATAGAAGTAAAGTATAATACAATACCTGTAGTTTGAATCCAGAATTGTGTTTCAAGTAATGATTTAGAGTAGATTTCTCTACCATACATTCTAGGAGCCATATGCATTAATGAACTCATAACCATAAATGCAACCCATCCAAGTACACCATCGTGAACATGTCCAGGAATCCAATCTGTAAAGTGAGCAATAGCATTTACTGATTTAATAGCTTGAATTGGTCCTTCAATTGTAGATAACATATAGAATGTTGATGCTAAAACTAAGAATTTAATTAATGGATTTGTTTGTAATTGTCCCCACTCACCTTTCATAGTTAAAAGCATATTAATAGCTGATCCCCAAGAAGGTAAAATTAAAACTACTGACATAACAGAACCCATAGTTTGCATCCAATCTGGAACTGTAGAATATAATAAGTGGTGTCCACCAGCCCATAAATAAACAAACATTAATCCCCAGAATGCTAACATAGATAATTTATAACTAAATACAGCTTGTCCTGACTCTTTTGGTAAGAAATAATAAATCATAGCAATAATAGGAACAGTAAATACAAATGCAACAGCATTGTGTCCATACCACCATTGAATTAAAGCATCATTTGTACCAGCATACATAGAAATAGAATGCATAAAGCTACTTGGTGCTCCATTTGCCCAGAACATTGTTGGAACTTCCATATTATTAAATAAGTACAACATAGCAACACCTAAGAATGTAGCAATATAATACCATACAGAAACATATAAAGTTCTTTCTCTTCTAATTCCTATAAGTCCGAAAATAGATACACCCCATAGTACCCACCATAATACCACTAATATATCTAATGGCCATTCTAATTCAGCATATTCTTTAGATGTTGTATAACCACTGATTAATGTAACAACAGCTAATAAAATAGTAATAAAGTATAATATGAAATGTAATTTACCAATCGCCATTAAAAATGGAGATTCTTTCATAGAAACTTTTAATGTTCTTTGTCCTACATAATACCATGTAGCAAAAATTCCACTTAGTGTAAATCCAAATGCCACACCATTTGTGTGCAGTGGTCTTAATCTACTAAATGTACCATACTCTCCAGCAAGATTACTCAAGCTTGGAAATGCAAGTTGAAATGCGATAATAACACCAACTGTCATACCGATAATTCCAAACAGAATTGTAGCAAAAGCAAATGCTTTAGCAATCGAATAATCATATTCGATATTTGTACTGTTTTGCATCAATATCCTCCTAAAATAAATTTCAAGTCACAAAATGTCACTCATCGAGCTAATTTTATCAAAGAATGTGTTAAATGAAACTTAAATTATTAATTTTATCTTAAAAGTATATACTAAAAAATACTATTAAGTATATTTTTGTTACTATTTTAAAATGTTAAAACAATATATAGAAGCTATAGAAAAGAACAATATAGTATCAAAAACAGATACTTCTGGAATAATAACTTATGTTAGTGATGAATTTTGTAAAATCTCTGGTTATTCAAGGGAAGAATTATTAGGTAAAAATCACAATATTATACGAGATCCTTCTGTTCCATCTGAAAAATTTAAACTTTTATGGGACACTATTAAAAGTAAACAAACATATAAAGCTACTGTAAAAAATAGGGCAAAAGATGGTTCTGTATTTTATGTAAATACTACAGTTATACCTTTATTAGATGAAAATGATAATATTATAGAATATATTGCTATTAGATATGATATAACTCAAGAAGTAAAATTAAGAGAAGAATTGGAAGAAAAACAAAAAATAATATTTTGGCAATCAAGACTTGCAAGTATTGGTCAAATGTTAGCAAATGTTGCTCATCAATGGAGGCAACCTTTAACACAGTTAAATTTAACCCTATTTAATCTAAAAAAATCTTTTTTAAAAAATAATTCTGAAGATGTAATGAAAATGTATTATGAAAGCAAAGAGATTATCCAACATATGTCTAGTACAATTGATAATTTTAGTAATTTTTTCAAACCTCATAAAGAAAAACAAGCTTTTTTTATTAAAGATAGTATTATTGAAGCATTATCAATTCTAAAAAAACTTATCAAAACCGAACAAATAATAATTACAAAAAATTTAAACAATAGTAAAGTTTTAGGCATTCCCAATGAATTTTCACAAGTTATTATTAATTTAATACAAAATTCAAAAGATGCTTGGAATGATAATCAATTTAATGATACAAAGCATATAACAATATCTTTAATAGAAGAAAAAGAATTTATTATAATTACATTTGAAGATAATGCAGGGGGAATTGATCCAAAAATTATGGATAAAATTTTTGAGCCATATTTTACAACAAAACATGCCAGTAGTGGAACAGGACTTGGGCTATTTATGTCAAAAATGATATGTGAACAAGCATTTGATGGTAGTATGAGTGTAGCAAATAGTCAAAATGGAACTATTTTTACTATGAAATTGCCAAAAATAAAATAAAGGTATATAATGATAGATATATTAAAAAATATAAGTGTTTTATTAGTAGAAGATGAAGAAAATATTGCATTATTACTAAAAGAAGCAATTGGTGATTATTTTCAAGAATTTATTTTAGCAATAGATGGCAAAGATGGTATAGATAAATATAATAAATACCTACCAGATTTAATAATAACCGATATTACAATGCCAAAAATGACAGGTTTAGAGATGGCAAAAGAGCTAAAAAGAAAAAAAGATGATATTCAAATTATTATTTTAAGTGCTTTTAGTGAAACGGATAAATTATTAAGTGCAATTGACTTAGGTGTAATAAAATATTTTATAAAACCATTTGATCCTGATGAACTTTTGGATTATATAAAAACAATTGCTCCTAAAATAAAACATGATTTTATATTTTTACTTGATGATTTTAAATTTAATATGTCACAAAAAAGATTATATAAAAATGACAATTTTATTAAATTAACAAAAAGGGAAGAAGATTTTATCTATATTTTACTTTCAAATACCAGTAATATTATTAATGATAAATTTTTAAAAGAACAACTATGGGATGATGATAATGTTAGTGATGAAAGGCTAAGAACCTTTATAAAAAGGTTAAGATTAAAAACATCTAAAGATTTAATTAGTAATATAAAAGGGAAAGGTTACAAAATAATTTTAAAATAGTAACTTTAATCTAATTTTAAGAAATGTAATAGTACAATTCTCTTATAAGTTTATAAAAAAGGATAAAATATGTTCTCTAAATACAGAATTGTAGCATTTTTATTATTAAGTTTAGTATTATTCTCAGGTTGTAATCAAACAACTATTGTTATTCCTAACGATGAAGCAAGTACAAATAAAGTACATTTAACATTAAATGATGCAATTTTATCACTAGCAAATCAATTATCAAAAAATAATAAAATTCCAGCTTCTGATACAGGAACTATTACTGTTACTTCTATTGTAAATCTTGATCAATTAAATAAAACAAGTCAATTTGGAAGAGTAGTAGGAGAATCTTTATATAGTGAATTATTTATTAGAGGTTTTAATGTTACTGATTTTAGAGGACAAAATGCAATTTCTATAAATAACAATGGTGAATTTTATATCACAAGAAATGTATCTCATCTAAATAGTGAAGTACCTAATACTTATATTTTAGTTGGAACATATTCAAATATTGATGGTAATGTTTTAATTAATATAAGAATTATGGATAATAAAACAGGTAAAATTGTAAGTAGTGCAAGAGCTATGTATGCAAATGATGATTGTAGTATGTTTGGAGCTTGTAATAATTCTCAAAGAAAAATTAGAATTGTAAGTGATGATTGTGGTCCTTTTCAAAATTGTCATAATAAATCTATAATTCAAGAAATACCAACTAAAAAAATTAAATTTTAATTACTAAGCTATTTCCCTTTAGTAAATTTTAATTGCTATTTTGTTAAAATACCCTATTAATTGCAATGGGGTATTTTATGTTTAAATTTATTTTAATTTGTTTTTCTATTTTATTATTTAGTGGTTGTACTCAAAGTAGTCAAACAATCAATAAAAACTATAAGATGTCCCCTGTATCTTTTTTTAATGACAACTATTATACCAACCTCGATAGTGCTATAGTTGAAATTTCAAATCAATTACTTTTAAATATAAATAATAAAGTTATAAAAAGAAATAAAGTTGTTTTAACTTCATTTGTTAATTTACATACATTATCTCAAACTTCTGTATTTGGAAGAGTTATTGAAGAGAGTTTAATAAATGAATTGCATAAAAGAAGATTTAAAATTATAGATTTTAGAGCAAGAGATGTTATTGCTGTAAATAAAACAGGAGAATTTTCTCTTACACGAGATATCAATAAACTAAGAGATGAGATGCCAGCAGCATTAGTTTTAGTTGGTACTTATTCTCTTCTTGAAGCAGATCAAATAGTAATAAATGCAAGAATAATAGATAGTTTTACAGGAGATGTTTTATCTACTGCTAGAGTTATGTACAAATATTATGATTGTCATCAATTTGATGTATGTGAAAAATTACCAAAACACAAAAAAGAGATTATAAAATATTCTCCAATTATAAAGAGTGAATAATGAATATTAAAATTATTATTGCAATCTTTGCTAGTTTGTTTTTTTATGGATGTTCATCAGATTTTTTTCAAAATATATCAAATAACCCTAATCAACCAACAAATTTCAAATCTTTGGATTATAATCTTACAAAATCTATATGTAAAAAAATAAGACCAAATAAACCTTTATATGTAGTAGATTTTGTTAATGAATCAAATTTGAAAAATCGTTCAAAACTTGGTTTTTTACTATCAAATGAAACAAAAGTGAGTATCTTGAATCCAATGTGTTCAAAAAATATCTCTATAAAAAATATCTCTTTAGGTAAAAATTTAAAAATTGGAGAAAATGGTTCAAGTATTTTAACAAGAAAATTAAAACAACTAAAAATACAATCAATTCAAGACAATCTTCAAATTTTAGTTGGAAGTTATGTTATAACTAAAAAACAACTTATTGTATTTTTAAAACTTGTTGACTTAAATAGTACCAATACTATATCATCTGCTACAGCTTCAACACCAATAACAAACGAAATTTTAGATTTAGAAGGTATTGATACAGATACTACACCAACTATTTATAAACCTTTTCATTTATAAAATTAAAAATTAATATGTTATAATGCAAAAAAAATTATATTTATAGGATAAAAATATGTTATTAACTCCCGGACCAACTGCCGTTCCAGAATTTGTAAGAGCCTCTATGGGTGAAGAGACACTTCATCACAGAACTCCAGAATTTGAAGCAATTTTTGCAAATACTAGAAAACTACTTTTAGAACTTCTTGATATGCCAGAGGCTGTAATGTTAGCTTCTAGTGGAACAGGTGCAATGGAAGCTTGTGTTACAAATCTAACACACAAAAAAGCTTTAACAATCAATGCTGGTAAATTTGG
>Ga0256828_1001447_pt1 | contig 14797 bp, 12 predicted proteins | sample CV88metaG_FD_185993 | JGI IMG/M metagenome (GOLD analysis project Ga0256828, IMG submission 185993) | Hydrothermal vent microbial communities from East Pacific Rise, Pacific Ocean - CV88 | ecosystem: Environmental > Aquatic > Marine > Hydrothermal vents | place: Pacific Ocean: East Pacific Rise...
AGCTGTAATAGAAATAAAGTACGAAGCAACCAATGCTAAAAGAAGTGTAGCAATCAGAGGTCCAAATACAGTTTGAGGGTAACCACCCACAAAGAGCATAGGTGCAAGAGCTATCATGGTGGTAATGGTACCACTTAAATCGGCAAACATAATCTCTTTGGTTCCACCAAAAACAGCTTCATGAATATCTTTACTCAGCTCTGCATAGTGCCTCTCGATGTTCTCCATGACCACGACGGTATCATCGAGTAACAGTCCAAGGGCTAGAATAATCGCTGTTAACGTTACAACGTTAAACTCAATACCAAAAAGCCACATCAACGCGATGGTTGAAGCATAAACCATAGGAATGGTTACCAAAACTACCAAGATTTGACGGAAACTTGCCAAGAATAAAAAGACGATAATGGTTGACATGATAATCGCATCACGCAACGACTCAAACATGTTTTCTGTACTTTGTGCAATGGTCTCTTCTTGGGTATCGGTTAATTCAAAGTTAATGTTTGGATAGAGCTTTTTAAACTTCTCTATCTCTACATCAGCATGTTTAATGGTCTGAATAACATCAGCTGTTTCCGTTCGCTGAATAGAGAGTGCTATGGATTTTTTTCCATTTCCATAATAGGCTGCACGATTCTCATAATGTCCAAAGTATACCTTTGCTACATCTGAGATTTTGACACTAGGAGTAAGTGGCATGTTTTTTATGTCGCTCACTTTATCTTTCTGTCCACCAGATTTAAGTAGGTAAGAGGTTTGTAAATCACTCACAAACCCAATAGCATACTCTTTGTTGTTTTTCTGAATGGTTGCAATAACTTGACCCAAGGTTAAGTTATACTGGTCAAGTTTATCTTTGTCTACGATAATCTGTAACTCTTTTTCATAACCACCAAATATCTCAACATTGGCAACCCCTGGGGCTTTGATAAGTTTGTGTTTAATATCTGTTGAAGCAAGGTCACGAATATCTTCTAGACTAATAGAGTCATCTTTAGGACTCATGGCAATGACACAAACAGGAGGAGTTGCTGCTGTTATCTTAATAATCTGAGGCTCTTTAATGTCACTAGGAAGTTTAGAACGAATCTTAGAAAGAGCATTGGTTACGTCATTGACAGCTGTGTCAATATCTTTAACATACTCAAACTCAGCACGAATTACCGTCACTTCATCAATGGTACTAGAGTAAGCACGACGAATGTTGTCAAGTGTATAAAGCTCTTCTTCTACCGGTACAGCGATGTTAGAAGCCATGGTCTTCGCACTGGCTCCAGCCTCGACCACAACCACTGCAACTTCAGGATAGTTAGAGTTTGGAAATAGGTTTCTATGAATTTTACCATACCCGACAATACCTGCCAAAATAAAGACAGCTAAAAGCGAAATAATAAAATGGGGTTTTTTTAGAATTTTCTCTATAAGAGATAACTCTTCTTGATTTGTACTCATTCTCTTATCCTATCTATTGATTAATATCGACTTGACCATAAACAGGCAGTTTTGCTAACAGTACTTCACTACCTACAGCTATAGGTGTTGTAGGACAAGGTGTTATCATCGTTTCATTTTTTTGACTCATAATCGTTTCTACTTTTGAAGCAAGAAACTTACTATCTTTATAAACCATTAGGTAATCACCATCTATTTTATGAAGCAATGTATTATTAGGAACAATACACCCTTCTTGTTGCTGTGTAAGTACCTCGATATTCATCGTTGCACCCAATGGTAACTTTAGTGTTCTTCCCAATGCTACTTCTGCTTGAACCAAGCCCTGCTTTGCTAAAGTCAAGATTTTACTTACTTTACCAATCAATGCACCATCACTATAAATATCTTGCCCTTTTTTAATGCTTTTTGTAGAGGGAACAAATGAAAAAATAAGTTTTTTATCACCATTACTCATGCTCAAGATTGGTTTTCCAGCTACTGCTAAATCACCTTCTTGCATAAGCAGGGCATCAATCTCCCCTGAGAATGGTGCTTTAATAACCAAGTAGTTTTTTTGGTCTTGCAGTTGAATTATTTTTTGTTTGGTTCCCTTAATAGCTGAGCTTTTACCTTGCATAATTACACGAGAGGTATCAAGTTGCTCTTTTGCAAGTCCACCCACTTCATAAAGCTTTTGATTTCTACGATAAATCTGTTGTGCTAAGGCTAGGTCATTTTGTTGCTGTGCCATGGTGGTTCTAAGCAGTGCAATATTTGAATTAATATCACTCTCATCAATGGTTGCTAGACGTTGTCCTTTAGTTACTACCTGAGACTCTTCAACATAAAGTCTGTTAATATAACCAGCCATTTTGGTCGCAACTTTAATGCTCTTATCAGATGCTACTACAGCCAAGTAAGGTTGTGTCTCTTTTATCATTCCCTGTTTTGCTTTGGTTACAGAAACACTCAAACTTGTCTTTTTAGGAAGAGGTTCATTAACTATCTCATCTTTTCTTGTCTCCATTAAGCCCTTGGCTTTAAAGATAACTCCTGCGATGACAATTAATACCACCAATCCTATAATAATTTTTTTCATGCTACTGCTCTCCTCGTTCTAATAAGTAATCTAGGTAAAATAATCCGTTTTGATAAGCATACTTGCTCTGTATCATTTTTGAATCTGCCAATGCTGTTTTAGACTTTGCCAACAGTAGGTCGTTAAGTGTTGAAACACCTACGTCATATCGTGCTTGTTCTATGCGTTCACTCTCTTGAAGTAAGTTATATTGTGATTGATTGGTTAAGTAGTTGGCTTGGGCTGTAGTTATCTCATTTTGAGCATTAGCAAAAAGTTTTTTATACCCTTCCGTTGTAGCATCTTTTCCTGCAATAGCTTGAAGCTTGGCTATTTTTGCTTGTTGAACTCTTGAAGAGGTCGCTCCAAAATCAAAAACATCCCATTTTACATTTAAACCTATCTGCCAAAGACCATCGTTTTCTAATGGGTCTATCTGGTCAAGGTCATAGTTGTATCCAGCATAAGCAGCCAGTGCAACTTGAGGCTTACTTGAAGCATTTACTTTGGCAATCATTTTTTCACTTTTAGCAATCTCTAAATCTTGCAGTTTAAAACGTTCTAATTTGTCTAAAGAAGTCTCATCAAAAGTACTTTCACCTGTAGTACTTACGGTAACATCAATTGGCTCAAAACTTGTTACCTCTTTATGAGTTAAACTCTCCAATGTAGACTTAAGCATACGCAATGAACTTTGCGTTACTAAAACCTGTCCTTTGGCTCCTTGAAGGTCATTTTCTGCTTTGAGTTGCTCAATTTTAGCACGTTTCCCAACCTCAACTCCAGCAACAATCATGTCACGAAGTTTTGCCAATGCTTCAACATAGGTTTGTTGAGAACGTTCTAACTCTTGTAAAGAAAGTGCAGAAAGATAGAGTGAACGAATGTTATAAATAAGCTCTTCACGACTAAGCTTTTTTCTACTTTCACCTACTTTTTTACCCAGTTTATCTATCTCTACTTGTTGCTCTAAAGCTCCACCAGTAAAAAGAGGTACCGAATATTGAAGACCCGTACTAAAGAGGTCTTGCGTCGTATCAATTGAACTTCCAGGGGAAAGAGAAGAGGGAACAATAGGGGCTAAAGTTCGAGGTAAGTTATAATGTGTATAGGTTCCTACAACATCAAGCTCTCCAAACTTTTTAGCTTTACTTTCAGCTTTTTTAGCTTCCATTAACTCGATTTGTAAATCGGTTTTTTTCATTAATGAGTTGTTGTTTAATCCACTCTCTATGAGTTCAGGCAAAGTGGTTGCCATCATAGGCACGGTTAGTAAAAGTGTGATAAGGGTCTTTGAAAATGGCACAGTTACTCCTTTATAATATTTGAGATAATATCTAAAGAGTATTAACTGTGTGTGAATTAAGAGAGCAACTTGGCTCTCTTAGAAATTTTAGTTTGCTTCTGGTTTTGGCGTATCAGCAGTTACTGCTGGAAGTTTAGGGTAAGTAATGGTTGGCATTTCACCATCCAATGCTTTTAAGAAAATAACGATAGATTTGGTCTCTTTGTCGTTAAGTTCCATACCAAGTTGCGTTTCACCCATGATTTTAACAGCCTCTTCAAGACTCCATACAGCTCCATTATGGAAATATGGTGCAGTTTGAACAATATTTCTAAGTGTTGGTGTTTTTACCATACCATCTTTATCACCTTTAAAGTCACCTACGTCAGCATATTTATATGGCTTAACAAGAGGGAATTTTTGCATTCCACCACCGATTCCTACACCAGTATGACATGCAGCACAACCTTTGTCAATAAAAGTTTTAAGACCTTCTTGCTCATCAGCAGAAAGTGCTTTTTCATCACCTGCTAAAAATTTATCAAATTTAGATGGTGTTACCAAGGTTCTCTCAAATGCACCAATAGCATCTGCAATTTTTTTGAAAGTAATGTTGTTGTCTCCAAATGCACCTTCAAATTGTGCAGCATAAGCTGGCATTGAAGAGATTCTTTTTACAGCCATCTCTTTACTAATCGCCATTTCTGGTGCAGCCTGCATAGGACCTTGTGCTTGATCTTCTAAGTCTGGACTACGACCATCCCAAAACTGTTTTTCCATAAACACAGCATTGTAAACAGTTGGAGAGTTTAAGTGATGAGGATTGGCTGTCCATTTATGACCCATAGCAGCACTTACACCATCTACCCCACCCGTTGCTAAGTTGTGACAAGTATTACAAGAAATTAAATTACTTTTAGAAAGTCTTGGCTCGAAGAAAAGTGCTTTTCCAAGCTCTACTTTTTTATCAGTAACTGGATTTTTAGGATTGTCTATAAGCTTCATTAGCTCTGTTTTATCCGTTGGAATAGAAGCAAAACCTGCTTTTTTTGCATCATCCATCAATGATGCCGAAGCAAAACTGCTTAGTGCGATAAGTGTTGTTAGTATAATGTTTTTTTTCATCTATAATTCCTTATTTTAAAAATATTCGAAAGTATAGATGAAGTTTACTTAAATAATAATTATTTTCTTTTAGTAAAAATAGTTATTTATTGTAAATTATCTTCTATAATCTTAAATACTTTTCCCATCTCTTCTCCTTTTATTGGATCACTATACTGATAAAGTAGTTTTCCCTCTTTATCAAATACCAAAACATTTGAGCTGTCATCTGCTAGTTCCCATTCTTTTACCAAATATTTTGTTTTATCTTTAGCATAAGTAGTGTCAGGGAACTGCTCTTGTTTTGCTTTAAGCTTTTTTTCTATGGCAAAATTTGGTAACCATGTCGCCTTTAAGTTAATAATTGCAACTGAACCATACTTCTCTCTGTCATAATTTTTAGCATGAAGGGCATCTATAAACGCTTCATTATCATCTTTTTTATCTGGGTCAACGTAGAAAAGTACATAAACTTTATCTTTTAGTGTTGATGAACTCCATACTGTTCCATCGACCAGCCCACCATTGTCACCCTCTAGTGTTACAGCTTTAGGTACTTCACCTACAGTTAATGCAAATGTTGCAACCGTTGATATAAGTAGTGTTGTTAAAGTTTTTTTCATCTTTTTTCCTTTTTGATTAAAGTGTATCACCATTATAGTTAAAATATATGAACGCTATGTGAACTCCTTAAAACAAAATCAATACGCACAATTCATACAGAGTTCATAAAGACTCCCTATAGTTACACCATTAACAAAAAGGGAGTCTACCTCTATGAAATACCAACGCTTTGTCTCTCTCTCTGCTGGACTCTCATTTATCATTATATTTATATCTAGTGGAGTACTCTACTTTATCCCCGACAGAAAAGTGACAGCATGGACTGATTGGAGCTTTTTAGGTCTAGACAAACAACAGTGGGATAACCTACATATCAACTTAGGTATCTTCTTTTTAGTCATGATTATCTGGCACATCTACTTTAACTGGAAACCTATAAAAAACTATCTGAAGGTAAAAAAAGAACTTAAACTCTTTACCAAAGAGTTTAATGTAGCTCTCATCTGGACAGTCATTTTTATGGTAGGGACGATTACAATGACTCCTCCTTTAAATATCTTGGTCAACCTTGGAAATGGAGTTAAAGCCATTAATTCTCTTGATGACGGTAACCCTCCTTTTGGTTATGCAGAAGAGAGTACATTTAAAGACTTTTGTATCTTGACCAATACCAATCAAAAACAAGCATTAGAGAAATTTAAAGAGAAAAATATAAAAATCACATCGGACAAAGAGAGTTTAAAAGAGATTGCTTCAGAAAATAATACTTCTCCTAAAAAACTCTATGAGATTATTAAAATTAAAGGGAATAGACTTCAACTTCCTTCTGATATTCCTATAGGTATTGCACATAAATCCATAAAAAGACTAAGCTCAGAGTACCAAATGGATATTAATAAATTTATAGATTATCTTACCTATTACAATATAAAAATAAAGCCTGAAAAATCCTTTAAAGGTATAGCAAAAGAGAACCATCTTCACCCTGCTAAACTCTATAATATGCTACAGGCTTCACAAAAATAAATTTTTCTTCATAAAAACTTCATAATATCTTTTTATAATTCATTATAAAATTAAATTGAGGAGCGTTCAAAATGAAACAAATAACTCTTTCCTTACTACTTCTTCTAAGCTTAACAGCTTGTGGAGGAGGCAGTACCAATTCGGATAACAAGAACCAAGATAATTACAATAATTCTCAAGATAGAGAAAATAGTGAAGATAGAAACCAGAATGAAAATAGCAATAATGAGGAGAACAATGATAATGAAAACTCAAACAACAATCCTTCTACCACACCACCAAGTACAACACAAAACAAAGGTAATTATGCCTTAACAACATGGAATGACCTAGGGATGCACTGTATGGATGGAAATGATTTTTCTGTCTTTTCTGTACTTCCTCCCTACAACAACCTTCATGCACAACTGAAAGATAAAAATGGAGACCTTATTACGACAGGAGTTACCATTACCTATCAGTCAACAACAGGAACCGATGGAAAAATCAATACTTCTAGTGTTGTAGCAAGTAATGGTACAAGTAAAACAAACTTTTGGTCTTATGTCGATGACCTTTTTGGTGCATCTTTAGCTGACAACACAGGATTAACAGGTAATCCTATGTCATCAACATCCCCCGAACCACTAACATTTAATGCTACCCAAAAATGGTGGGAAGCAGAAGGTATTCCTGCCACACCTTATAATGATGATGGGTCAAAAAACTACTACCCACTTGTTAAAGTCATTGCAAAAGACAACAGTGGAAAAGTTTTAGCCTCTGTCGACACAGTTCTTCCCGTAAGTGATGAGATGGATTGTAAACGCTGTCATGCTTCCAATAGTGTAGCCAAAGCACGACCAAATGCAGGATGGGTTAACAACTCTAATGCTCAAAAAGATTATAAGTTTAACATCTTGCGTCTACATGATGATGAAGAGCCTAATGCTGTAAAAAACCATAAAACTGCACTGGTTGCTAAAGGATACAACTATAGTGATGCTGGACTCGAAGCCACTGCTAAAGCTGGAACACCTATCTTATGTGTGGCATGTCATAAGTCAAATGCTCTGCCCGGTGTAGGAATAGAACTTAAAGCATTTACCCAAGCTATTCATGGCAAACATGCCAATGTAACTGACCCAAAAACAGGTAAAAAGCTAAATGATTCAACCAACAGAAGCTCTTGTTATGCCTGTCACCCAGGTGCAGCAACGGAGTGTCTAAGAGGAGCGATGGGTGATGCTAAAAATGCAGATGGAACAGCACAGATGCAGTGTCAAAGTTGTCACGGAACCATGAATCATGTAGGTGCTTCTAACCGTAACGGTTGGCTAGATGAACCAAACTGTCAAGCCTGTCACCATGATGGAAAACGTGAGACAACAGCCATAGATCCTGCTACCAATACTTTACGTCATGCAGTAGATACACGCTTTGCCACCTTACCAAATACACCAGTAGCCGGTAAAAGCCTCTACCGATTTAGTAAAGGTCACGGAGGACTACAGTGTGAAGCTTGTCACGGTTCAACCCATGCTATCTACCCTGCTCATGAAGCAGATAACAAAGTAAGTATGGCACTACAAGGACATACTGGAACTATTGCTGAATGTACAGCCTGTCACACAAACGTACCACGAACCACAACAGGTGGTCCACATGGAATGCACCCCATAGGAGATAGCTGGGTAAAAGGTCATGAAGATGTTGCAGAGAACAACCCTGCACAGTGTAAAGTGTGTCATGGAGCCAACTACCGAGGTTCTCCTCTGTCAGAGATGTTTACCACTCGAACACTCAAAGTAGAACATGGTACAAAAACCCTTGCAAAAGGTCACCAAGTAAGCTGTTATGATTGTCATAATGGACCAAGTGGAGATTAAGTTTTTTTAATAACTGTTAAACAAGAATGGTATGCTTTTGCATTCCATTTTTCTCTTTAAGTATATATTTTTCATAAAAATTATTAAGTACAAGATAAGTAACTCTCTCTCATCCTAAGGGAGTATATAGAGGGAAAAGTAGAGAAGAGAGAGTTACATTGGAATTTAATTCCATAGAAAGAATACAATAAGAACATTAACGCAATGTTAATTCTTATGCATTCTCCATATCTCTACCCTTAAATCTTTGTTAAGGATAGTTATTGAATATCCAGTTAGCAATAGTTTCTAACACTATATTTTTAACCCGATGTTAATTTTTACCACGTCCATTTCCACGCCCTTGACCATTTCCATGAGACTCTTCAGATGAAGCCTCTGCCTCCTCTTTTGAACCATGTTCATTGCTAGGGTAAACACTCTCTTTGTTTGTTAAAAGAGCATCTCCTTCTACATAACATCCATTACTTACACCAGCTTTTTTAAGACCTTTATCAAATGCCCAGTAGTGGTTGTAACTTCCATCTCTAAGAACATTAAATGCCTCAACAACATCTGTTGCATTTGAGGCTTCTGCTAATGTAACGTACTTATCTAAATCTTCCACATCGGTAACTTCTACCATACATCCAACCATTAGTGCTTCTGTTTTAGAAACGATTCCTTTTGCATAAAGAGTATTGTAAAGTTCTTGAATAGCTGGAACATCATACTCTCCACTTGGCATATCTTCAAATGCCACATCTCTGTCAGCAACTGGATTAACTACATTGCTTACATCTTCTGGATTAAGTGCATATCTCTTTACCAAGTCTTGAACTATCCCAATATGTTTAATCTCTGATTTTTCTGAAATATTTTTTAATTGTTTAATCTCTTCAGCACTCTCTGTTACATGGTAAGTATAAAGATTCTGATAAATATCATAAGCCAATCTCTCTTCGTTACCCATGTATGCCAAAGAGTTTTTTAACTCAGGAGTTAGTGTTGAAACAGGGTATTTTGAGAGGTCAAATCCATCACCATGAGACTCTTCTGTAGAGTTATTTTCTTCAGAGTGTCCATTCCCTTGTCCCCCTTGACCATTTCCGTTTCCGTGAGATGAATCATTCGCTTCTTTTACAGGCTCATCTTCATGTCCTCTGTCTGGTCTTTTACCTTCGTTCCAATCTCGTTCACTGTTCTGGGCATGATCTTTTGCATCTGACTCTTTAACATCAATCTCACCATCATAGTTACTGTCTAATGCGTGTTTGTCTCCATGGTCAATAACGTCAATTAAACTACTTTCATTATGGTCAGCTATAGAAGTTTCATTAATATCTTTTAAACCATCTACCACACTTTGAGGAATGGTAATACCATTTGAAACGTTTCCATCTGCATCTAAAGATTGTAATGTTCTAAGAAGTAAAACCTCTTTTTCATCACTGTTTGTTAATGTTGCAGGAGTTACAAGACCCTCTTCTGTGGGTGTAACTTCACCTAAAAGAAGGTTACCAATGTAAAGTTTTACTTTGTCACCATTTTTGTATTGAAATCTTCCAAACCTGTCTGTAGTTCCATTTAATCCTGAAGTTGTCTTATAATCAACACCTTTAACAGCAGCATCTATAAAGTAACCAGTTAATGCCTCTGTATTATCATCTGAAGATGAGCTACTTCCACACCCTACCAATAGTGCTGCAGCTGCGATTGATACGCTTCCTAATATTAATGTTTTTTTCATGTTTATATCCTTTAGTTTTTATTCTTTGTTTTGATGAGGGAAGTTTATCTGACTTTTATTACCTAAATATTACCTAAAATATTTTTTTTAATTATTTAGTAAACTAATTATTAAGTAATAAAACTCTGTTACACTTCTACAAATCAAACTTATCTATGTATACTATTTATACTCTATTAAGTAGTATGATGTTTATCTTACGATAAAAAGGAGGTCACATGAAGCAATTAAAACTATTGAGCCTGTTGTGCTTACTCTTATCTTTTCCTATTTATGCAGAGGAGTTAACAGTAGATATACCAATTGTAACTATACCAACAGTAACTACACCGACTATAGCTGCACCTACTGCACCTTTATCTACGATTGAGAAAAAACCTGAGACAAAGCAATCTAATCTTCAAATGCTAATCAAACAAGTAAAGAGTGCCCCAAATAAAGAGAAAAGAGTACTAATGAATCAACTCAAAATTCAACTCAAAAGTATGAACAAAGAGAGTCGACAACAGGCGATGAAAGAGCTTCAAAAATCTTTCGTAAAAAAAGAGAACCATATCCAACAAAAACAACATCAACAAGCAAACCATGAATCATGTCAACATGCTAACCACCAACCAAAATTTCGACACTTAAGAAAAGGTCCAAAAGAGGGAACAGGACCTCATCGTGAACAAGGTGGTGGAGGACATCAAGGAAGTGGACAGAAGTGATACGACTCTATAGTTTTGTACTACTCATCGCCGTACAACTTCATGCCTTTGAAGATGATGATATTGATGGAGTAGAAAATAGCCAAGACTTATGCCCAAATACCTCTTTTGAAGATACAGTAGATGAGAATGGATGCCCTGAAAACAAGGACTACTGGGGAAAACTTACCCTTTCTATAGGAAGTGATATTAACTTCGATGATACAACGACAAATGACTATAATTTTTATAGCAATTACAACTACAATAACTGGGATTTCTCACTCAACAGCTCACAGCAAAGCTCACTCGATACCAACAACAAAGAGCGTCAATCATCAGGCGATTTATATCTCTCCACTAGCTACAGCAAAAGTATAGACAAGCTCTATACACAAATGAGCCTTGGAAGCAAAATTGCAACAGGAGATGAAGAAGTTAGTACAGGTGAAAATGATTATTTTGCCAACATAAATCTAAGCTATACTCTTACTACTAATATGGTGGCACTCTCCTCTTTAAGCTATACCTCCACTGGAGACAGTAACGAGACCACATACAATAACCCTCTATCCTACTCATTTGGTATAGGCTATATGCTAAACGATAAACTCTACAGCTCTTTAAGCTACCAACGTTCTGACTCCATCTATGAAGATACTGAAGATTACCAATCTATTTCACTCTTTAACAGTTATAACTTTACAGAGAAGTTTTTTGGAACCCTTAGCTATACCAAAGGACTTGATAACCTCTCTTATGACCAGAGCATCTCCATTCGATTAGGAGTAAACTTTGAATAGACTGCTGCTCTTAGAAGATGACCCCAACCTAGCCAAAACACTCATAAAATATCTTAAGTTCAATAACTACGAAGTTGATTGGGCAAAAGATGGAGAAGAGGCTGTCGAACTAAGTTATGTCAACAACTACCATCTCTATCTTTTTGATATCAACGTCCCCCTACTCAATGGAATAGACCTACTTAAATCTCTGCGTGATGCTGAAGATTTCACCCCAACCATTATTATCTCTGCATTGGTAGACATAGAGTCAGTAACCAAAGGGTTTATGGCAGGAGCCGATGACTACCTCAAAAAACCTTTTGACCCTGAAGAGCTACTCTTACGTATCAAGGTTAAAACAGCATCTCTACAAGAGAGCATCACCTTTAAAGCGTATGAACTCCATCTTCAAAGTGGTGAAATTTTTCATAAAGGAGAGCCTCTATTTTTAGGCAGTGTTCAAAAAAGCATCTTCTCTGTACTCATTAAAAATCAACCCAACCCTGTCACCTATGATGAGCTGATGAACCTGCTTGACAGACCCAGTGAAAATGCCCTACGTGTTAATATCTCCAAGCTAAAAAAAGCACTCAACATAGAGATAAAAAGCATACGAGGAGTTGGTTATAAAATTATATGAGAAAGAGTCGCTACTAAAGAGCTTTGGTCTCTTTTTTATCGTGATGGAACTTTTTTTAGCCTTCATCTTCTACAACTACTACAAAATAGAAGAGGAGCATCTTAGTGAACAGCTCTTCTTAGAGATGAAAAACTACAGCTTTACCTTTGATGATGACCGATTTGACATGGCAATCGTCCCAAAGGTAGAAGAGAGTCAGCTCTACGAACTCTATTTCGATGAAACAGAGCTCTATATTTTAACCCCTTTTGTAGAAAAAGATAGCTCATTAGCTATTCTCTATCCTCTACTTGATTATCAACAAGCACTAAATAATATAAAGAAAGAACTCTCCATGCAGTTTCTATTTTTATCTTTTATCTCAGCTATTTTATCTTTTATATTTTCTCTCTATGCCCTCTCACCCATAAAAGAGTCTTTACGTCTTTTAGAGGAGTTTATTAAAGATATTATTCATGACCTAAATACCCCTCTTACTTCCATACTTATTAACTTAAAGATGATGGAGAAAAATGAGGAGACCCAGAGTATTGAGCAGAGTACCAAAGCTATCTCTATGCTCCATAAAAATCTCGATATCTACCTAAAAAACAGTAAACTAGAGAGTGAGAAGTTTATGCTTAGCGAGGTGGTCAATGAGCAGGTAGAGTTTTTTAAGCCCCTTTATGACCACTTAGAGTGGACAATAAAACTAAAAGACAGGGTTATCTATAGCAATAAAAATGCTCTTAGTAGAATTATCTATAACCTTTTAAGTAACGCATGTAAATACAATACAAATAATGGATTTATTCATATAGAAAGCCAAGGTAAAAAACTCATTATTAGCAATAAAAGTTATGGTATTAAACACCCAGAACGTATCTTTGAACGTTTTTATAAAGAGAGTGAACGAGGCTTAGGAATTGGACTACATATTGTTGACAAACTAACCAAAGAGTTAGCGATAGAAAAACAACTTTATATAAAAGATGGAGTTGTCTTTGTAGAATTAACACTAAATTAACACTACTGTTATATACTCCTAAAGTGTATTGCAAAACAATACTTTTTAGAGACTTCTCACCCCTTTTTCCTCCCTCCCCTTTTTTCTCCGATGAGAAGTCTCTATAAATTAAAATTCCTTATAATTACTAATATCATCTCCATAAATAGTCTCTTTAAAAAAACGTTCATCAGCACTGTTCACAAAAAAGAGTGTAGGAAAAACCATAGAGTAAAAAAGCTCTATGGGGTAAGAGATTTCTTCCTCATAAGTAATGATGACAGCCACATATTTTTCATTTAAAACATCTAAATACTCATGGTTCATAAAATTTTTAACTATTATTTCATTACATAGCTTACAATCTTTTTTTACTAAAAGTACCATCATCGGCTTCTGCTCTTTTTGTGCTTGTTCCAATGCTCTGTTATAGTCACCTAGCCATGAGATATGGTTGGCATTTCCAAACGATAAAAGTAACAATAAAAGAACAATAGCTCTCATCTACTTTATCTCATACTCTACCAGCTCACCCTCTAGTGTCTCTAAGAATGCTACAACCTCATCTATCTGTGTGGGAGTAAACTCATTTCCTAGTTGGTACTTACTCATGATTCTTACCACTTCTTTTAACTCTTTAACTGCTCCATTATGAAAGTATGGAGCAGTTTTTGTAATGTTTCTTAAAACTGGAACACGAAACTTTAGTCTGTTGTCTTGCCCAAGAAATCCACCCTCGTTTACGAAAGGGAAAGGACTCTCTTTTATTTTCAAGTCTGGCTCAAATATCATGCCTATATAATCAGCCAAATAATTTCTTAGAGGAAATTGTTGAATACTTTGTCCACCCACAGACATACCCGTATGGCAACCTTTACAACCTTTGGTCAAAAAAAGTGTCATTCCCCGTTTGGCTTTAGCACTTATGGCAGAGTTGTCTCCCTCTAAAAACTTATCGTAAGCTCCATAAGTAAGAAGTGTTCGCTCATAAGCCCCTATAGCATCACGAACATTTTTAAAACTTATATCAGAGCCAAAAACCTCTTGAAACTTGCTAACATAACTCGGTACTGCTTTGAGTCTTGCTACTACTTCATCAGGTTTCATATTCATCTCAAACGGAGCTTGAATAGGTCCTCCTGCTTGTGCCTCTACATCTTTTGCTGAACCATTCCAAAACTGTGCTTTAGCAAGAGCAGCATTAAGTACGGTAGGAGAGTTTAAGTGTGAGGGGTTGGCTCGTCCATGATACCCAATAGCTGTAGGCAAGTTGTCATCTCCCCCTTGGTCAAGCAAGTGACAAGAGGCACAAGTTAAAGTTTTATCTTTAGAGAGCAACATTTCATTATAAAGCTCTTTTCCCAATGCTATCTTTTGAGGAGTCATACGGTTTTCAGGATTATCAACCACTTCTAGGAGTTTTGCATAAGTAGTGGGAATAGGCTTCATATTGGTTGACAAAGCTCGTTCACGAAGCTCATCATCTGTAAAAACTTTTATATCTTTACGAGGCAACAAAAAAGGTAAAAGAAAAATCAAAGTCACAATAAAAAGTGTAATAGTAACAGGGTGCAATAGTTTCTTCATCATCTGCTCCTTATATAATA
>Ga0256828_1001448_pt1 | contig 14788 bp, 11 predicted proteins | sample CV88metaG_FD_185993 | JGI IMG/M metagenome (GOLD analysis project Ga0256828, IMG submission 185993) | Hydrothermal vent microbial communities from East Pacific Rise, Pacific Ocean - CV88 | ecosystem: Environmental > Aquatic > Marine > Hydrothermal vents | place: Pacific Ocean: East Pacific Rise...
TGATTTTTACTTTACAATAGTAAAGTTGCAAATCACTTCTTTGCACTAGACTTAATCTATAGCCTCTTTTGTAGAGATTAATTAATTGGAGGTACTTAAAATGTTAAGATCATCTAAAGTTTTAGAGTTTAAAGAGGAAGATAAACAGTGTTCATATTTTGATGATAAGCTGTGTGATATTAGATACAAATATATGGAATATTGTTCTGTAGATGAACAATACAAGATGTTAGAGAGGGGTTGGAGAAGATTTGGAAATATGCACTTTGTACCTGAGTGTAAAGATTGTGATCTTTGTAAAACTATAAGATTAGATGCTTTAAACTATAAGTTTTCTAAATCTGAAAAGAGATTATTTAAAAAAAATAGCGATATAAATATATATATCCAAAAACCAACACTATCTAAAGATCATATTGATCTATTTAATAAATACCATAGATATATGGAAGAGAAAAAAGGGTGGAATGAAAACATCATAGATCCTCAAGAGTACCAAAACTCTTATGTAAATGGAGCTCACGATTTTGGTAAAGAGATACTTTATTTCAAAGATGATAAGCTTATTTGTGTAGCATTAGCAGATATTATGCCTCAAGGGTTATCGGCTGTTTATTGTTACTATGATCACGATTATGAACATCTATCATTGGGTAAATTTTCTATTTTAGCTCAAATTAGTATAGCAAAACAGTCAAATATACCATATATCTATCTTGGATACTGGATAAAAGATCATTATAGTATGGGATATAAAGAGAACTATAAACCGTTTGATGTACTTCAAAATAGACCAAATTTAGATGAAAATACTATATGGAGCAAGTATTTATAAAAATATACTATAGTTTTGTAGTATTTTAATCTTTTCTAAACATATACTGTATTATAATACTTAAAATAAATTTTTAAGTTATAAGGAAATAGGATGTTTAGTAGATTTACCATTAAATCGAAGATAAGTATTATAGCATTTTTCGCCGCTGTATATTTACTACTAGGTGCCGTGGCGGGTATTATATCTATCAAAAATATAAAAGATAGTTTTTGGGATATGAATCAAAATGAACTTCATATCAAAGATAAAGCGGTAAAGACAAGCAAGCTTATCTCTAAACTTTACAAATTGGTAATCACAGCATCTATTTCAGACGATACTACACCTCAAGTGATAGCTAAAACAAAAAAATTAAATGAACAAATTGTAAAAAATATTCAAATAATCAAAGATTATGCACAAAAGAATCAAAATCAAAAGCTTCTTAAAATAGTTAAAAAGATAGAGAAAAAATATGGAATTTTTTATAAAAATGCTTCAAATCTTTATCTAGTATTTGCAGATGATCAGGAGGAGGGGATAGATGAGATTATAGGTCTATCTGGATTTGCTACTATGATGGGTAAAGATCTTGATGTGATGGTTGATCTATCAGAAAAGGGTTTTAAATCTAAGATAAACGATCTAAATGAGTTGATGGATTTTATAACAAAAGCATCGCTAATCTCTTCAGTAACAATAATTGTATTGTTTATATTTTTCTCTGTTTTAATATCAAGAAATATTATCTCATCTATTAACCAATTTCAAATTGGTCTATTAAATTTCTTTAAATATTTAAATAAAGAGACATCAACAGTTGAGTTGTTAAATCCAAAGAATAATGATGAGATAGCTCAGATGTCATATGTGGTAAATGAAAATATTAAAAATATAGAAAAAAATATAGAGGATGACCAAAAGGTATTGGAAAATGTTGCTATTGTAGTAAATGCAGTTAGTAATGGTAAATTAAGTGAGAGATTACATGTAAACAGTTCAAACCCAACACTACAAGAGTTATCAAATAGTTTAAATATTATGATTGGAAGTTTACACGATACCATATTACACTCACTTGATTTATTGGAAAATTATCAAAACTATGACTATACAAAAAGATCAACTATTAAATGTACAGGGGAGTTAGAGGATCTTATATCTGGTATTGATAAATTAGGAGATACAATCTCAGATATGTTGGTTGTAAATAAACACAACGGAGATACACTACTAAAAAGTGCAGATAATTTAGCTTCAAATGTTGAAAAACTAAATAGTAGTACAAATGAAGCAGCTGTTAGAATTGAAGAGACATCATCAGCCCTTGAAGAGGTAACAACAAATATAAGAAGTAACACAGGAAATATTAAGCAGATGTCTAGCTATGCAGAAGAGGTTACACACTCTGTAGAGAATGGTCAAAATTTAGCTACAAGAACAACAAATGCTATGGATGAGATAAATACAGAGGTAAATGCGATAAACGATGCAATTACAGTTATAGATCAAATAGCATTTCAGACAAATATCTTAAGTTTAAATGCTGCAGTTGAAGCAGCAACTGCAGGTGAAGCTGGTAAAGGGTTTGCTGTAGTTGCACAAGAGGTAAGAAACCTTGCAAGCAGAAGTGCAGAAGCAGCAAATGAGATAAAAACATTAGTAACACATGCTTCTGATAAGGCAAATAATGGAAAAAATATAGCAGATGAGATGATAATAGGGTATCAAAATCTAAATGAAAATATAACAAAAACAATAGATCTTATATCTACAGTTGAAACTGCATCTCAAGAACAATTAGACAAAATAGTTCAAGTAAATGATGCTGTATCTACACTAGATACACAAACACAACAAAATGCAACAGTAGCAGAACAAACTAACAATGTAGCTATTGAGATATCTGATTTAGCTCATGGTATAGTTGATGATACAAATACAAAAGAGTTTATAGGTAAGTAAAAGTTAAAATCAAAAAGGAGATGATGATGAGAAAAATGATAGCGATAGCTACACTGTTTTTTACAGTTAGTTTATTTGGATCAAGTGGTGCAGATTTGGCGAGTCAATTAGGACTAGATGCTAGTACAAAAGTAACAAAACAGTGGGAAAGAATCTTCAAGTCAAAACGAAAGATGAAAAAAAGAGGTTTAGATAAATTAAGTGCAGGTGATTTATCTGTTTTAAAAGAGTATCTAATAAACAATGCAGCAGATGCCGATTCGGCAGAATCAGCAGGTAGATAATAGGAGATAATAAGATGATAAGTAAAAAAATTTTAATAAGTGCTATAACAGCAGCTACAATGATAAGTGTAAGTGCAAATGCAGGTGAGTTAGAGGACAGAATCTTAAAGCTAGAAAAAACTATAGCAGATATGAAAGCACAAAAAGCTGAAGATGAAGAGATTATAGATGAATTAGATGAGAGAGTATCTGATGTAGAGTTTAGAAGTTATACAGATAAGATCTCATTTGGTCTTGGTATGAGGGTAGAATCTAACCATTTTACAAATACTAAATTAAATGGTGATAAATACTCAACTACATTGAATAGAATCAAAGTAAATATAAATATGAAATCTAAAATAGCAGATGATATGAAGTTTGTAGGTAGACTCTCTATGTATAAAAACTGGGGTGATCAAACTCCAAGAATGACAAATCTTGATTACTCTCAAGGTAGAAGACCAAATAGTAGTGAACTATATGTAGAGAGAGCATATGTAGATTGGCTTACAAATAAGGGATCTACAGTACCATTTACAGTTAGTCTTGGTAGACTTTCAACTTCTGATGGACCAAGCTACAATATAAAAGAGGATACAAAAAGAAAAGGAACTTTCTCTGCACTTGCATATGATTGGGCTATGGATGGTGTGATCTTAACAGCAAATTTAGATAAGATCTCAAGTGGTACAGATGTGCAATTTACATATTTTACTCCATCTGTGCAAGATAATCCAAAAACAATATCTCAAATTGGATATGATAGTGGTATAGATGATACTACAGTAACTGGACTTATTGTAAATAAAACTTTTAAAAAGTTATCTTTTGGAAATAGTTTTCAAGCATATTATATCCCTGCAACAGATACAACAGTAACAGTACCAGGAACAGATACAGCTAGTGGAAATACAGAAACAAAAAATCTTGGAGATATGATCTTAACTGGTGCTATGATGGAGTTTACTAAAATAAATGGAAATATTGACTTTTTTACTCATTATGCACAAAATGAAGCAAGACCAAATGGTGAGACTATATCATTAAAAAATGGAAAGAGTGCAGGATTGTTATCTGCTGTACCAACAGCTACTAGTACAACTGTATCAACAGATTCTATATATGGTCATGCTATATGGGTTGGTACTAGATACCATATAAATAAAGTATGGAAAGTTGGTGCTGAGTATAATAAAGGTAGTAAAAATTGGTTTAGTTTTACAGTTGGATCAAATGACCCTGTAAATAAACTAGCAGTTAGAGGTGAAGTTACAGAGGTTTATGTAACAAAATCTATAAATAAATATGCAAATATAAGAGTTGGGTATATTGATATAAATGTTGATAATATGAATAGTGGTATGATCTTTGGTAGTCCAAGATCATTAACAGATCCTAATGTTGTTGCACAAGCAGATGCTTTAAGTGATGCAGGGGTAGTTTCTGATTCTAGAAATCTATATATCTCATTTAATCTATTATTCTAAAATAACTACATATAGTCATCTAGTCTAACAATAGACTAGATGATTTTCTTTTCTTCTTTAATCTTTACAACTATAATTTTTTTTAATAAAACCTAAAATAAAAATATTGTACAATGACAATATTTTTTAATGTAAAGGGTGAATAATGTTTAAAAATACAACCATAAAAGCAAAGCTTTGGTCTATACCTATTATTATAGTAGTGGCACTATTGGGGTTATATATTGTTATAAAGGTTCAGTTTAATAATCTGGATATAAAAGAGGCAGATCTATCTCGTGCAGATACAATAGCAGAAATGATGTTAGATGCAAGAATTACTGAAAAAAATTTCATGAAATTTCATGAAGATAAATATATACAAAAATTTGATAAAACAATATCAGATATACTAAAAGTAACAGATGAGTTAAAAGTAAGATTTGTAGAGGGTGAACCAAGAGAACACCTTGGAAAAGTTATACGAGCTACAAAAGCATATAGCGATGGTTTTCACAATTATCAAAAGAAGATAAAAGAAACAAAAGAGGAAAAAAGTAAGATGGAATCTTTAGCTCAAGAGGTTGAAGATATAGTAAAAGTTGCACGAAAGAAACTTGAATCTCAAAAAGAAAAATTGATCAAAAATGGTGCATCTATAGAGGAGATCTTAGAAAAAGTAGAAAAACTTGATGACCTTATTCAGATAGAGAGACAAATAAAAGAGATAAGAATATCTGAAAAGAACTATTTTGCAAGGGAAGATATAAAATATGTTGATGATGTAAAAAGTAGAATTACAAAGATCAATGAAATTACAAAAGAGTTAAGTAGTGAATTTAAATCTAAAAGAAATAAGATGCTTCTTAGTTCAATATCAGTTGCATTAGATACATATATTGGTGAATTTAATAAAGTTGTATCTATTTATGAAGATTCTCAAAAGATACTTGAATCTATGAGAAAAGATGCTACAAAAGCATTAGATTTGGTATTTGCAATGAGTGAGGATCAAAAAAATGATAGAGATGAGATACAATCTACACTATCTACTGTTATTACACTATCTTTTTTAATAATATCAATCTTAATGATAATAATAAGTGTTGGTATAGCTAAAAATGTTTTAAGCTCTATAGATAATTTAAGTAGTGGACTTGATAGCTTTTTTAAATTTTTAAATAAAGAAGCTACAACAGTAGATAGATTGGATGATAGTAGTAGTGATGAGATAGGCTCTATGGCAAAAGTTATAAATGAAAACATAACAAAAACAAAAAAACTAATAGATGATGATAACAGATTAATAGAAGAAGCAAATAAAGTTACATCAAGAGTTAAGCATGGTTGGTATAGTGAGCTTATAAACTCATCTACATCAAATGCCTCATTAGAGGAGTTTAAAAATGGTGTAAATGAGATGATTATTGCTACAAAGCAACACTTTGTAAATATGAACAAAGTACTTGAAAAATATGCTAAAAATGATTATAGAGAGAAGTTGGTGCTAGATGGTATTGAAAAAGATGGTGTTTTTGATATGCTAGTTCAAGATATAAATCAGTTACGAGAAGTGATAAGAGAAACACTAAAAGAGAATAAAGAGAATGGTATTTTACTAGATGATAAAAGTGACAGATTAATAGAGAATGTAACAGTATTAAATACTAACTCAAATGAATCTGCAGCTGCATTAGAGGAGACAGCTGCTGCTGTTGAGGAGCTTACAAGTAATATAAAAAATAGTACACAAAATGTAGTATCTATGGCTGGATATGCAAATGAGGTAACAACTCTAGCAAATAGTGGTCAAGATTTAGCAACACAAACAACAAAAGCTATGGATGAAATAAATACAGAAGTAACAGCTATAAATGAAGCTATAAGTGTGATAGATCAGATCGCATTTCAAACAAATATCTTAAGTCTAAATGCAGCAGTTGAAGCTGCAACGGCTGGTGAAGCTGGAAAAGGGTTTGCAGTAGTTGCTCAAGAGGTAAGAAACTTAGCAAGTAGAAGTGCAGAAGCTGCAAATGAGATAAAAGCATTAGTTGAAAATGCAAGTGAAAAAGCAAATAGTGGTAAGGTAATATCAAATGATATGATAGATGGATATGATAAACTAAACCAATCTATATCTAAAACAGTTGAACTTATATCTGATGTGGAGCTTGCATCTAAAGAGCAATTTAGTGCAATAGAGCAGATAAACCATGCAATAGGTGATCTTGATAATAAAACTCAAGAGAATGCATCTGTGGCTAGTCAGACACATAAGATAGCAAAAGATGTAGATACTATGGCAAAAACAATTTTAGAAAATTCTGAGTCTAAGAAATTTTAACATTATTAAGCTCTTCTTATAGCTAAAGTTTGTTTTATAATTAATTATGTTAAAATATATAAGAATAATTTTTAGGATAATTTAATATGGCAGAAGAGATTTCAATTGATAAAAACACCCAAGAGTTAAAAGAGATAATCAATAACTCTTGGAATGGTATAGGTATCATAGACCAGACAAGTAAATTTATATATGTAAACAATGCATTTACACCAATTTTAGGCTTTAAAGAGTCTGAGTTGTTGCAGATAAAATTTGAGAGTTTACTACTACCTAAATATAAAGCAGAGTTTCGAGAACTGTTGCGAAAAAACTACGAAAATCAATACACAAATAATATAAGAGTAGCATGTATGAGACGAGATAAAGCTATAGTTTATCTTGATGTTTCTATTAAACTTATGCTAAATAAAAAATATATCGTTATAAATGTGAACGATATTACTCAAAGTATCTCAGATCATGAAACATTTGATAGATATGTTATCCAAGCTCATGTGGATAAAGATGGGATATTTACAAAAGTGAGTGAAGCTTTTTGTAGATTGTGTTTATTTAGTGAAGATGAGCTAATAGGTAAATCATATAAACTTATGAGCCATCCATCTTTAAATGAAGAGGATCTTGAAGGTACTATATGGTCAGATCTTATTATCCATAACCAATGGAATGGTATAATTGTAACTAAAAATAAACATGGTGAAAAGATATGGGTAGATGCCATTATAAAACCTATAAACAATAAATATGGGGATGTTACTGGATACTCTGCTGTAATGTTTGATATAACTGGTGAGATAAAACTAGAGCAAAACAAAGAGAAACTTGAAGAAACAATCATAGACAATGAAGCAAAATTAAAAATTATGGGTGATACTATGAGAACAGTAGCACATGAGTGGAGACAACCACTAAATGCTATCTCACTAGAGGCTCAAAATCTACTATTCTCTTACCAATTTTCAGATGATGGTGTACCAAAAGAGGAAGCGGTGCCTATTTTAGAGGGGATGCAGGAGAATATTGAGGGGCTTTCAAATATTATCAATAAGTTCCAATATATCACAGAGCTTCAAGGTGAGAAAAAACTATCATCTATAAAAGATGTTTGTGTAAGAGCTATAAATATGTCTAGTGTATCAAATGATGAGATAGATGAAAAATATGAGACAAATAAAGAGTTTAAAACTCATGAGAATGAGTTAGCAACATCGATTGCTAGTATTTTAGACAATGCAAAAGAAGCAATAGAGAAAGCCAATACACCAGATGAAAAGTTTATAAAGGTATATACTTATGAGGATGGTGAGAATATCAAAGTAGAGATCTCAAACAATGGTGGAAATATAGATGAGGATCTACTAGAGGAGATATTTGCTCCATACTTTAGTACAAAAGAGACTAGAAATGGTGTAGGTCTTAGCCTTTATATATCTAAGATGATAGTTGAACTTCATCTAAAAGGTAGAATAGAGGTTAAAAACTTACCAAACAATACTGTTATGTTTACAGTAGTATTACCAGTGGTGTAGATTATGATAATAATTCCAGCAAGATTAAATAGTAGTAGATTTGAAAATAAGATCTTAGTAGATATTATGGGTTTACCTATGGTAATACGAACAGCAAAAAGAGTTGAGAGTTTAGACGATGTAGTTATCGCTACAGATTCACAAGAGGTTGTAGATCTTGCAAAAGAGTACAATATAGATTCAGTTCTTACATCTGATAAGCATCAAAGTGGAACAGATAGGATAAATGAGGCTGTAAATATCTTAAATCTAAGAGATGATGAGATCGTAGTAAATGTACAAGCAGATGAGCCATTTATTGAGCCAGAGGTTGTACAATCTGTAATAGATAAAGTAAAAGAGATCAAAGATAGAGATTTTACTATGGTTAGTTGCTATAAAGAGATAAACTCAGATCTTGCAGATGATCCAAACCATGTAAAAGTTGTGTGTGATGAGAATAGTGATGCTATCTATTTCTCAAGAGCTAAGATACCGTATCATAGAGATCACTATAGTGATATAAAATATAAAGGTCATTTAGGTATCTATGGATTTACAAAGCATAGCTTAAATAGTTTTTGCTCACTTAAATCTTCTATTTTAGAAGATACAGAGAAGCTAGAGCAATTAAGAGCTATATCAAATGGTAAAAAAATATATATGGTAAAAGTTGAGTCTAAAAGCTTTGGTATAGATACAAAAGAGGATCTTCAAAATGCTCTTAGAATTTTTTCATAGGGAAGTGGTATGGTGGATAAAAGTATATTAAAAAAGATAAATATTTTATATGTTGAGGATGAAGATGAGGTAAGGACACTAACAACTGGTGTTTTATCTAAATTTGTAAATAGCATAATAACAGCTACAAATGGTCTTGAGGGTCTTGAGATTTTTAGAGATCACAATAAAGAGGGATCAAAATTAGAAGAGATAGATCTAATTATCACAGATATTAATATGCCTAAAATGGATGGTTTAGAGATGTTGGAAGAGACATATAAAATAGATCATACCACACCTGCTATTGTAACAACTGCACACAACGATGCCGACTTTTTAAAACATGCTATAAATTTAAGAGTAAGAGGATATGTAAGTAAACCATTAAATCTTCATGATCTAATAGATGCTATATTATTGTCAGTTGAATCAACTTTTTTACGAAAAGAGTTGATCCAGATGAATAAAAATCTTGAATTAAAAATTGAAGAGAAAACAATAGAGTTAAGATCTATATTAGATTCTCAAGAGAATATGATACTTGTATTAGATGAAAATAGATTATCAAGTGTAAATAAAACTCTTTTAGACTTTTTTGGTTTAAGCTCTATTGATGAATTTGAAGATAGATTTAGATGTATAAGTGATAATTTTATAAAAAGTCAAAACTATTTTTACCCAATGAATAGTCAAAACTGGATAGACGATATTTTAAAACTTGACGATATGGAAAAAGTTGTAAGTATGAAAAATATAAAAGGGGAAAATAGAATTTTTCAAGTAAATATTAAAACATTTTTCTTCAATACAACACATTTTGTGATCTCTTTTACAGATATAACTGAACTAAAACAATACACTTATGAACTAAAATACCAAGCAACACACGATAACCTTACAAAACTATACAATAGACAAAAACTAAATGAAGAGTTTGATAAAGAGATATTAAGAGAAGAGAGATATTGTCATGGTTTAAGTCTTGTGATGTTGGATATAGATGATTTTAAAAAGATAAACGATACTTATGGTCACGATAAAGGTGATATTGTTTTAATTGAGATCTCAAAAATCATAAAAGAATCTACTAGAAAAACAGATATAGCAGCAAGATGGGGTGGTGAGGAGTTTATGATACTTCTTCCTGAAACAAATCTTGAAAATAGTTTACAATTAGCAGAAACAATAAGATCAAATATAGAAAAATTTGATTTTACAGATCTTGATAGAGATGTAACAGTAAGTGTTGGAGTTGCTGAGTTTAAAAAAGGTGACGATAAAGAGAAAGTTATAAAAAATGTAGATATTGCACTTTACAATGCAAAAAATGCAGGTAAAAATAGGGTAGTAGCTTATGAAGAGAAATAAAATCACAACAAAAATAGTTGGCGGAAAGTATAAAAGTAGGGTGTTAGAATTACCATCTTTAGAGGTTACAAGAAGTTCAAAATCGATTTTAAAAGAGTCATTTTTCAATGTTCTTCAATTTGATATAATAGATACTCTATTTATAGAGGCATTTGGTGGAAGTGGTAGTATTGGTCTTGAAGCTTTAAGTAGAGGTGCAAAGCATAGTTACTTTTGTGAGATAGATAGAAACTCTTTTAAGATATTACAAAGAAATTGTGAAGCTATAGATCCACAAAACACTACTACACTTTTTGGTGATAGTTTTGAGAAGATCCCAAATCTACTTTTACAATTGGAAAATCAAAAAAGTGTAAAAGATGATGATATAATCATATATCTTGATCCCCCTTTTGATATACGAGATGGTATGAGTGATATATATAAAAAGACATTTGATCTTGTGGAGAATATCACAAATAAAAATGTTGTTTTAGTTACATTTGAGCATGCTAGTGAGATAGAGATGCCTGAGAAATTAGGTATGTTTACAAAATATAAAACAAAAAGATTTGGAAAGAGTTCACTTACATATTACAATGTATAGATTCTCTTTTTTTACATTGGGGTTTGTGGTACTTTTAGTATTTCTAGCCCCTTTTGTATATACTGTTTCACCATATCAATTAGATCCTAACTCTATCCTTTTGCCCCCATCATTAGATCATATTATGGGGACAGATAGATTAGGTAGAGATCTTTTTGCAAGAGTTCTAAATGGTGGACAAACTTCACTTATAATCGGTTTTTTAAGTGCTACTATATCCTCTTTTATTGGTCTTATTGTTGGGATTAGTGCTGGATACTTTAAAGGAAATATAGATAAAACTATCACAATAGTTATAGATCTTTTCCTTACATTTCCAACTTTCTTTCTACTTTTGGCACTTGTAAGTTATATGGAAACATCTATTGCAATATTGATCATTGTACTATTTATCACAGGATGGATGGGGATGGCTAGGATGATTAGAAGTGAAAGTTTTGCTATATCTAACAAACCATATATAAAAGTTTTAACTTTAGCAAATGTATCAAAAACAAAAATCATACTAAAATATTTTGCACCACTTTTAGCCCCTATATTTCTTATCTCTTTTACTTTTGGAGTAGGTGGGGCGATACTTGCAGAGTCTGGTCTTAGTTTTTTAGGTTTAGGGGTAAACTCTCCACAGATTAGCTGGGGTAGTTTACTATCTGGTGGTAAAGAGATCATAGAGATAGCTTGGTGGGTTAGTTTTTTCCCTGGTTTTTTTATATTTATCATCACTTTTTGTTTGATGCAAATAGCAGATTATCTACAACATAAAACAAACTCAAAAGAGATACAGATATAATTTGATAGTTGTGTATGAATAAAGTTATATTATTATCTATATTTTTTACATATCTTTTAGTTGCCTCTGATATTATCTATTTAGGCAATCCATACAAAAAACAGTACAAAGATGGTGAGTATATCTATGCTAGAAATATATGGGATATGCAGTACTACAACGGTAAGATATACCTAGGGGCTGGAAATAGTAGCAACTATCACCCTGCACCAAATTCTGGTAGAGTCTATGTGGTATCACTAAATACAAAAACAAATAGATTTAACTACGAGTACAAAGTAGCAGAGGAGCAAATAGATAAGTATGAGGTATATGATCAAAAGCTTTATATATCTGGTCATGATGCTACACAAAAATGGACTTTTGGAAATATATATGAAAAAGATGGTTTTAAAAAATGGAAAAAATATAGAACTATCCCTAAAGCTTTACATATATACGATCTTTTAAAATTAAAAGATAGATACTATGTGGCAGTTGGTATGAAACACAAAGGTGCTGTTTTGTACTCTTACGATAAAAAAAGATGGTTTTTTTACAAAACAGTTCCACATAGAAGAGTTTACTCTATATTTGATCTAAATGGCAAAGTATATTTAGATAGTGAGGTTGTATCTAAAAGATATAAGATGATAAAAGCTATAAAATTGGATAGCAATAGATATATCTATATAAAAGCAAAAGTACATAACGATCATCAAAATATACCAATAGAGCTAAAAACTATATTTGTTGTAGATAATAAACTAAAAAAAGATATTGTAAAATTGCCAAAGAGTTTTTTACCAAGAGATATACTAAAAAGAGATAGTATCCTATATATCTTAGCAACTAAAAAGCAACAAAATAGCTATAGAATAGTTGTGCTAAAATATACCATAGATAATCTAAATAGTTATGAAAAGATCATATCATTTACCTATCCTACATTTGCTAGAAGTTTTGAAAACTATAAAGATAGTTTCTATTTTGGTATGGGAGCGGAGATAAAAAGTGTAAAAAGATGGAAACAATCAGAGTTGAAAAAAGAGATAGGCGATATAATTATGATAAAAACTAAAAGGAGATAATTTGTATCTTACATACCAAAAGATAAGAGAAAACTCAAAAATATATAGTGATGGTACAAACTCTGTAGTTGTATATAAACATTGGAGATATTTTTTCTCTACTAAGGGTGGATCGGCACCTTTTAATAATATAGATAGTACAAATAGTGGGATACCTGATTATGTGGAGACTATACTATATAAGTTTGAGACCGCTTATGGATTACTAACTGATAGTTTTGGTTTAAACTCACCCCTAGAGGATGGGTTCTTTGCTAAATTTGGTGTTAAATATATCGATATATTTATGAGAGATATACCAAGGGAGCATGGTATCGCTTCTGGTATGGTATATGATGATATATTTGAGTTGTTAAATGGTACACCATATCAAGGAAAATCTTTAAAGATCACAGTTCATAGAGATCTTATTCCTAAAACAGCAACACCAATACATGAGTTGTTTCATATCTTCCAATACTCCTATACACATTTCAATAATATGTGGTTTATGGAGGGGCTTGCTAGATGGTCACAATCTATTATGCAGGAGAAAAGGGGAAAAGTTGAACCACTTCCAAAAACAAAAGAGGAGTTGGATATATTGGTTCATAAGCTTCACGATGCTGAATTCTTTTTCAATCAACTAATAACTTTAAGTGAAGAGGGTGATAGTTTTACTATACCACAATATTTACAAAATAATAGTGAGATATACAACAACAAAAAAACTGGCTCTATTTTTATGAAAATATTTTTAGAAAATTGTAACAAACAGCAACAACTAATGGAGCAAACTCTAAAAAGTAGAAAGATAGACAACAGTAGGTATTGGACAAGAGAAAATAAGCGAAGTGTAAATAACAATCAATATATCTTCAAAGCTATAATAGATACAGTAAAAGAGGTATCTAAAAATCCACCAAAAGAGTTGAGTGATTTTATAGAACTTATTGCACCATTGGCAAATATCACTATTAAAGATTATGATACAAAAAAGATACAAGAATTTTTAAAAGTGGTTTATAAGTACAATAAGGATCTAGTAATACTAGATGATAGTGGTATATATTATAGTGAGTTTTACGATATATTTACATCAACACTCTCTAAAAAAGATTTTCTTTTTGAAAATTGTGATATAGATGATGACGAGCTAGATAGTTTTAGAGTTTTACGAAGAGTAAATGGTAATCTTATCTTTAATAATTGTAAAAATATCACAAATCTAAATGGTCTAAATAGCCTAGAGCTAATAGGTGGCGATCTAGTAGTTGATGGATCTAATATAGTTAAATTAAACGATCTAAACAATCTGCAAACTGTAACAAACCTAGATATATCCAATATGGATAGTTTGATCTCAATAAGTGGTTTAAATGAGCTAGAGAAAATAAAATCTACACTAAAAATAACAAATAATAAAAACTTATCATCTATAAAAGGTTTTAGTTCACTAAATAGTATAACAAATATAGATATACTAAAAACAGATCTAAGATCTTGTAACTTTTTAGTAGAAGTTATAAAGCATAATAGTAGATTTAATGGTTATATTAAGATATGCAACTCCAAGTTGGAGGATATTAAGTTTTTAAGTGGTTTAAAATATGTAAAATCCTCACTATTTCTACACCAAAATAGATTAAGTAGTGTAGATGGACTGGAGTTGTTAGAATATGTTGGGGCAAGTTTAAGTTTGTCTGTAAATAGGCTAGAGAATATAAAAGCACTAAAAAACTTAAAAGCTATAAATGGTCTTTTAGCACTATCTTACAATAGATTAAAAACACTAGAGGGGCTAGAAAACCTAGAGAGTTTAGTAACTAAAAAATGGGGTAAGATATATTTTACAATAAAAATATATGAAAATAGAGAGCTAGAGGATATAAGTGCTTTAAAA
>Ga0256828_1001449_pt1 | contig 14784 bp, 12 predicted proteins | sample CV88metaG_FD_185993 | JGI IMG/M metagenome (GOLD analysis project Ga0256828, IMG submission 185993) | Hydrothermal vent microbial communities from East Pacific Rise, Pacific Ocean - CV88 | ecosystem: Environmental > Aquatic > Marine > Hydrothermal vents | place: Pacific Ocean: East Pacific Rise...
GTGAGTGAAGTGTATAAAGTAGGAGGGGCGAGTGCTATTGCTGCTATGGCTTATGGAACTGAAAATATCCCTAAAGTTGATGTTATTACCGGTCCGGGAAATATCTTTGTTGCAACAGCGAAGAAGATGGTTTTTGGTGATGTGCATATAGATATGATAGCAGGACCAAGTGAGATAGGTGTTTTAGCAGATGAGAGTGCAAACCCTCACCACTTAGCGATAGATTTACTTTCTCAAGCTGAGCATGATGAGATGGCAAGCTCTATTTTAATCACACCATCACAAAAACTCGCAGATGAAGTAAAAGTTGAGATAGAAAACTGGTTACAAAAACTTCCTCGTCAAGAGATAGCTAGAAAATCTATAGAGGAGCGTGGTGCTATTATCGTAGCTCAAGATATGGATGAAGCAGTAGCACTTATGAATGAGATAGCACCTGAACACTTAGAAGTTGCGACAAACAACCCATTTGAGCTTTTAGCTTCTATCAAACATGCTGGAGCTATCTTTTTAGGGCACAACACTCCAGAAGCGATAGGGGACTATGTAGCTGGACCAAACCATACGCTTCCAACAGGTGGAACAGCGAAGTTTTACTCACCACTTGGTGTTGAAAACTTTATGAAAAAAAGCTCTATCATTGCATTTAGTAAAAAAGCTATCAATGAAATCGGTGAAGAGTGTGCTTTAATTGCAAACACAGAAGGTCTTACAGCACATGAACAGTCTGTTCGTGTAAGACTCTCATAATTTCCTTTTCAAAACATGGTATAAAGTTTTTTTATAAATTTCATACCATGTTATAATTTTTATTTATCTTCTATAGACTCCATTTATAATAAATATAATCCTCTAAAATATAAGTTTTTTAAATATACACACTTTGAAAAGAATAGCATAGAAATATAAGTTTTTTATATACAATTTAAGCTAAATAAGCTACTATGGAAATAGAAAAAGAGGTCAGAAATGCCGTGCATAAGGGCTTCTTTTAATAGTCATTAGTCGTAGTTATAAAACTTAAAACTAGCCAAAATTGGCAAAAGGAGAATATATGCAATTAGGTTTCCTAGTTGATTTACACCTATGTATGGGATGTAAAGGTTGTGAGATCGCATGTAAGGTGGAAAATGAAGTTCCACTCAGTACTTGGAGACTTCGTGTCAAGTATGTGGATGTGGGAACATTTCCAGAAACAAAGAGAACATTTACACCACTAAGATGTAATCATTGTGAAAATGCACCGTGTGAGCGAATTTGTCCAGTATCTGCACTTCATTACATTGAAAATGGAATTGTAAACATTGATAAAACACGATGTATAGGATGTGCAGGATGTGTTATGGCTTGTCCTTATGGAGCAATCTATATTGACCCTGAAACACAAACAGCAGATAAGTGTACATATTGTGCGCACCGTGTTGCTTCATCTATGATGCCAGCATGTGTTGTTGCTTGTCCTGTTGAAGCAAATATTTTTGGTGATTTAGAAGATCCTACTTCAAATATTTCAAAATATATTCAAGAACATAGAGATGTTCAGGTTCGTAAACCTGAAAAGGGTACAAATCCTCATCATTTTTATGTTGGAGCAGGGCAGGTGCATTTGAATCCACTTGCATCAAAACGAGAAGAGGGTTATAACTTATTTAACAATCTTACACATCTTCCACTAGGAGGGCATCATTAATGGTACATGAAACTTTAGCTGCAACAAACGCAGTGGTTACTTTGGATGTAGCGTTACCAGACATTTTTTGGGGTTGGTTCGTTACGATGAATATGTGGGCAAAGAGTATAGGCACTGGGCTTATTTTTATGCTTTTTCTTTTACTAAGAAAGAAACCGCAAGAGATGATAGGCTTGAGAACACCAACATTGATTGCATCGTTTGTTATGATGAATGTTTTCTTACTCTTTACCCTTGCTGATTTACATCAACCTTTAAGAATGTGGCATATTTTCTTTTATCCACATTGGACATCGGCTATTACCGTTGGTGCATGGATGGCGACACTTTTTGTTGGTTTAGAATCTTTGATGATAGCCGTAATGATTTTAAAAAAAGATACGGTTTTATTTGACAAGCTTCTTTTTTGGGTGACACTGCTTGCTATTCCTGTTACACTTTATACTGCTGGAATTATGGCAGAAGCAACAGCAAGAGAATTGTGGCAAATGCCAACAGAATCTGTACAAATGATTTTAGCAGCGACGCTTTCAGGTGCTGCATCTATCCTTTTGTTAGGTGGAAAAAGATTAAGTGATACGACAAAAAATTTCTTTGCTAGTATTTTAGGATTAAGTGCTTTAATGGCATTTATTATCTATATGTCTGAGTATATTTTTGGGAGTATGAAAGCAGAAGAGGTTACTGCTATTTTAGCTTATATTAAAGGTGATGGTGCATATGCAACAATGTTCTGGATAGGACAATGGGTAGCATATATTTTACCAATGCTTCTTATAGCATTATATAGAAAAACGCAAAGTAGTGCGATGTTAAATTTCGCAGCTATTTTAGCTATAGCAGGTTTGTGGATTGTTAAACATGTATGGCTTGTTATTCCACAATTATTACCATTAAGTTAGGGAGGAAAGTAAATGTATTTACAAAGTAGAAGAACATTTTTAAAAGGTGCTGCATTTAGTGTTGCTGGTGTAGCCATAGCAAAGGGTGTTTTTGCAACTGATGCTGTAGCAGAATCTGTTACTGATAGTAAGTTTACAAATACGCCTGATACACTTTCATTTTATCCAGATCATAGCGAATGGGATAATTTTAAAGAGTTAGATGGTACAGATTGGAAGCGTGGTGGTATAGAACGCCATGGTGTAAAAAGTAAAGAAAATCCAGATGGAATTCAAGTAAATAATTATACTATTGTACCGACAGTATGTTCAAACTGTGAAGCAGGTTGTGGTCTTACCGCATGGGTAAATAAAGATACAATGACAGTAAGAAAGTATATGGGAAATCCGCTTCATACAGGTTCTCGTGGTCGTAACTGTGCAAAGGGCTATGCTGTGACTTCGCAAATGTATGATCCCGATCGCATACCTTTTCCTATAAAACGCGCACCTGGTTCTAAGCGGGGTGAGGGGAAATGGGTTCGTGTCACTTGGGATGAAGCAATGTCTGCAATAGGTAAAAAAATGCATGATACACTTGCTGTTGGTGATGAGATGAGTAAAAAACAGATTATGTACCATGTTGGGCGTCCAAATGAAAATGGTTTTGGGCATCGTGTTCCTCGTTCTTTGGGTGTTGATGGATATAACTCACATACAAATATTTGTTCTGCTGGAGCAAGAGAGGGTACGATTCAATGGGCAAATGATGACCGAAATTCTCCTGATTGGAAACATGCAGATTTAGTATTTTTACAATCTTCTCATGCTGCGGATGCGGGACATTATTTTCAACAGTCTGCGGGTCTCATTGCAGAGGCTAGAGCGCGTGGTGCGAAGATGGTTGTCATTGACCCTCGTATGTCAAATTCTGCTGGTATGGCAGATTTATGGATACCATGTTGGCCAGGTACTGAAGCAGCATTATATCTCCATTTAGCAAACCGTATTTTACATGAAAAAGATATAGATGGTAATGATCTTGTTAATCATGATTTTGTGAAAAATTGGATTAACTGGGATCGTTTAATGGCAAATAAAGATTACCTAGAAAAAATGGTAGGTTATGGATATATTTCTAAACTACCAAAAGGTGAAAGCTATGAAGATTTCTTAGAACTTGCAAGAGAACTTTATGCTCCATATACGAAAGAGATGGTTGTTCGTGAATGTAAATTAGAAGGGATGGAGTATAAACTTGATGAACTTTGGGAACTTTTTGTTCCTGCTGGAGCAAAAATAGCTACATACTTATGGCGTGCAGGTCCTATTGGACATCGTGGTGGCTGGATGAATACTCGTGCTGGTTTTTTACCTCTAGCTTTGCGTGGTGCTATGCGTGGAGATATTGGTGGTGTTGGTATGCACCATTGGCATGAGATTAGTGTTGCGGGTAAAGGTGATAAAGCAACAGTAGCAGGAAAACATCCTGAAAAAACTGATGTATGGAATGAACTTGCATGGCCACCTGAGTACCCTCTTTCTACATATGAGATGGGCTTTATGTTGCCTCAACTTATTATGGACGAAGAGTGGATTGCTAAGTGGAGAAAAAAAGGGCTAAGCGTTCCAAATAAGCTTTCTGTTTATGTTCCACGCATGCACAATCCTTTATGGATTAATCCAGATGGTTTTAGATGGATGGAAGCATTAAAGCGAGAAGATAAGTTTGAATTGACATTTAATTTATCACCTACTTGGAGTGAAACAAACTGGTATTGTGACTATGTTCTTCCTGTAGGACTCGCTGGTGAAAGAAATGACCAGCAATCAACACCTTCAAAACCTGAACAGCGTATAGAATTTCGTCAAGCAGTTTTACGCGTTGCAGCAGAGAAAGCAGGATGGAAAGCGAAAGATCCTGCTCGTGCAACGCTTGAAGCACATATGAAGTTTGGTCTTGGTGAAGTTTGGGAAGAGAGTGAATTTTGGCCAAACCTTATCGTCCATCATGTAGATCCTGATGGTAGTTTAGGTATTCGAAAATATTGGGCAAGTAAAAAAGATCCATCTCGTGCAGTAACGGTACCTGAGTATTTTAATGAAGCTCTAAGCTTACTTCCTAAACTTAAAGCAACAGCACATAAAATGTATAAAGGAGAAGAGTTTCCTGTATATAGCTATATTCGTGATCATGGTGCATGGACAGAAAAAACAGATGTGTATAAACCTCAAGAAGAAGAAGTTGAAGTTAAAGGTGATTATGTATTTGCACATGGACACAAATACCATAAAGATGAAATTGAAAAAGATCAATTTGGTGCTCTTTGGGTAGCTGATGGTGAGTTAAAAAAATCTATAGGTATTATTCAAGATGAAAAAGTACTTGAAGGTTTTCATACGCTAAGTAAAAAACTTGAATTTTTCTCTGAATGGTTAAGTGAATGGAAATGGCCAGAATATGCTGTGCCTATCTATCCTAGAAATGAGGGTGAGTACAAAAAAATGATTCATGTTGTGAGTCAGGTACACCATAAAGATATGAATGCAGAAAATGAATTTGCACTCAACACTATTTACCGTTTACCATATAACATTCATACGCGTTCTGTAAACTCAAAGCATTTGATGGAAATCTCTCAAAATCATAATCCTGTTTGGATTTATACAAAGGATGCTGAGCGTTTGGGCATTAAACGAGGGGATGCTATCAAAGTACAAATTGAAGATACTTTAACAGGTATAAAAAGTGGTTACTTTATCGCTATGGCTGTACCAACAGAAGCGACGCGTCCAGGTGTTTTAGCATGTTCACATCATGCTGGTAGATGGAAACTTCAAGATTCTGTAAAAATACCAGGATTTGAACATGAATTAGGCATTATGAGTTTAGGTTCACCAAAAGTTGCAATGACAAATGATGGTAAAGTCGCTACTATGCAAACTACTGAGGGAATTCATCCTCATAAAGCATGGCAATTTAAAGAATATAATAAAGATCTCGATAACATTTGGTGGAATGGTATGAGTGGTGCATGGCAAAATGCTGTTGCTCCATGTCATCCAGATCCAATCGCAGGTAATCATGGATGGCATCAAAAAGTTATTATAACAAAAGCATCTGCTGATGAAAAAATTGGTAATATTTATGTAGATTATGAAAATAATTATAAAGTGTATCAAGGTTGGAGAGATCAACTTACTCGTCCACTTGAAGCTGGTGATGAATGGCGTCGTCCTTATCATATCAAACGACCTGTAAAACCAAGTCAAAAAGCGTACAAAGTAGAGATTAAAGAAGTATAATACTTTTTTATAGTAAAGCCCATTTAAGTGGTGCTTTACTATACTATAAAAACAAATAAGTAAAGGCAGATTATTTATGCAAACAAATGTAAAAACTGAGCAAGAAGCTCGTACAAATTTATATGCTCTTATCTCACGATTATTGATGCATGAGGTTGATGAAGCGTTACTAGAGTTAATGTTAAAAGATGAAAATATTTTATCTTTTTTTCCAACTTTTGCAACATGGGAAAAACGAAAAACTATGACTCATAAAGATTTGATAGAAAAATATCTTAATGTTGATTTTACTAACCTTTTATTACTTCATCTTATCCCTTATGAATCTTTTTATACACGAGAAGATCAAATGTTGGAAACAGGTGGTGAGAACCCTATTCAAAAGATTTATAATGATTTTGATTTTAGAGTTGAGCTTGATAAAGCACGGGTAATGGCTGGTGACCATATCGCTGTGGAGTTAGAATTTATGTATAAACTTTGTGAGGCACAATCCAAAGCACTTAAAGATGAAGCTTATGAAGTTGCTGGAGAAATTGCAGAACTAGAGTACCATTTTTTACAAGAACATTTACTTGAATGGACTCCTATGTTTCTTCTAAATATGAAAAATGAGGCAGGAACAGCCCTTTATTTTGATGTGGCAGATTTGGCACTTGAATTTATTTTAAGTGATTTTGAATATCTTAGTGAATTAAAAAATAATGGATATACTTACAAAATATGAGCTTACTAAATCTTGATGTCTCTCAATGTGTTCATACTTCCAATAAATTTGCTACATGTACGCAGTGTGTAGAAGTATGCCCTGTTCAAACGATCAGTATTGCTGAATCGCACATCTCTTTTACACTAAGTGAGTGTATAGGGTGTGGAGGATGTTTAGCTGGATGTCCCACTTCTGCTTATACTTTAGATGATTTTCAACCCATAAATTATCTTTTTAGTTTTTTAGAGGCACAAAGAGATGTTCTTACATGTAAGGATAGTGTACTGCCTTGTATAGCGTCGTTAAGCGTTGAGGAACTCTTAAGTATAGTGCTATTAAGTGAACATGAACTTTCTTTAGATATAGCACCATGTACAAAGTGTGATATCGCTTCAACAAATTTAGCTATCATAAAAGAACGAGCGAGTGAAGTCTCCTTTTTACTTGAAGCTATGATGCAAAAAAAATGCTTACATGTAAAGAATTTAGATTATAGTTATAAGAAAGAAGAAGATGGTATAAGTAGAAGAAAACTTTTTTCAAAAGAGGGTGCTAAACAAGTTTTAGGGATTCATAATCAAGTGCAAAATGCAGTAAAATCAAGTGATACACTACTGAAAATACATATGCCAACTTATAAAGATATTGTAAAAATTAGAGAGAAAACTTTGCCAGATAGACGAAGCTTACTTTTAATGGCTATGAAAAGGGCAAAAGTACCTGAAGTATTTCATACTATTGCAATTGAAGATATCTCTTTTATATCGCAAAAAGATTTAGATGCTGCTACATGTACAAATTGTCAAATGTGCTATAGAATTTGTCCAACAGGAGCATTAAGCTCTGATTTAAAGGGAAGTGTAATAAACTTTAACCCTTTAGCTTGTGTTCAGTGTCATAGTTGTCATGATGTTTGTGAACCTGAATCTTTAACACTTAGAAAAACTTTTACACTACAAAACTTTTTTGAATCGAAGATGGAAACACTTGTTCGCTTTAGTATGAAACGATGTGATGAATGTGGTGTTCTTTTTGCATCAAAAGAGGGTGCTACTATGTGTCATAGATGTAGCATAGAAGAGGAAGAAGCTAGAGAACTTTGGGGGATTAAATGAATGAAAATATAGAAAGTATGAATCTAAATGATAGTATTAAAAAGGAAACAAAACTTTTTGGACTTATCGCAGAACATGCAAGTCCAAATCGTCTTTTTGTGTTACTAAATAAAGTGATAAAAACATCCTCTTGTGATGCAATGATGATACCGATGAACATTAGAGAAGATGACTTTTACTTTACGATGATAAATATGAAAAAATCTCATCTTAATGGAGCTTATATAGCACAAGAGTATCAAGAAAAGATGGTTGATTTACTTGATGAAACTGATGAATTTGTTCAAGCTTATGGTAAATGTGATTTTGTTCTTTGTCAAGGGGAACATTTAGTTGGTACTTATATTGAAAAAAACATAGGTGTTAGAGGGGAAGCTTTAGCCCAAGAAATATTTGAAAATTATATTAAGGAATAAGAGTATGGATATAAAAGATTTAAATGAATTACGAGGTGAATTTGAAGCCTTACAGCAAAATAATATGCTTACATGTGAAGATGGTTCTTGTGTAAGTGATGAAGAGTCTCGTGAAGATTATCCTGATTATTTGAAAGCTATTTATACTGAGATTATGCCACCTGTAAAAAGTGGGATCTACTTTTCAAGATGGGATCTTAAAACTATGGCATCAGAGCTTGATGAATCGTTTGCAATTGATGTAAGAGAGAGAATGTTTAAAAACTTTATGCAATGGATAGCAACACCAGAAGATATGCAAGCAGTTATTGGAGAATTTAGTAAACTTATAGATATGAAATGTAGTATTTATAAAGAATATGCTGAACAATATCCTGCAAGTAAAGAGAGCTTTGAAAAAAAAATACAAAAAGCAGAATCCTCAAAAAAATATCTTGAAACAGTTTATATAGAATTTTTTACTTAAGATTTTTATAAAACACAACTATCCCTATAATCTTAAGTAGGTGTTTAAAGTTGTCAGTAAAAGTGATTCTACTCTAGTGCTTTTTTTATTGTTTTAAATGGGTGTTCTACTATAGAATTTTTTTAATATTTTGCTAGAGATTCTTTCACAGTCTACTAAAGATTGTAAAAAAAATTATTATATAATTTAAACATAAGTTTGATATGTTATTTTAATGTTAAATTAAAATTTTTTAGGGAGTTTGTTATTTTGAAAAGAGTAGTATTTAAAGTAGGAAGTAGTGTATTAACAAATTTAGACAATATTGCAAAAGAAAGAATGCTTAATCTAGTTTCTTTGCTTGCAGAAGCGAGGAAAAAATATGAAGTTATTCTTGTAACATCTGGTGCAGTTGCTGCTGGATATACTGCTCTAAAACTTGATAGAAAAAAAGAAGTAAGCAAAAGAGTCTTAGCATCTGTTGGACAGCCAATACTTATGAGTAGTTATAAAAATAAATTTGATATTTTTAATGTAGATATTGCACAGATTTTATTGACTGAAGAAGATTTTGATTCAAGAGTACATACTAAAATTTTTCAACAAATTATAGATAGAACTTTAGAAAATAATATTTTACCTATTGTAAATGAAAATGATATTTCTACAACTCCTGAACAACTTTTTGGAGATAATGATCAATTGTCTGCACATGTTGCACATTATACAAATGCAGATATTTTAATAATTCTTAGTGATATTGATGGTTATTATGAGGAAAATCCCAAAATTAATCCAAATGCTAAGATTAAAAAAATTGTTCATGAGATAAAAGACGAAGAATTAGAACAGGAACATTCTCCAAATAATGAATTTGCAACTGGTGGTATAGTAACTAAATTAAAAGCAGCTCAATATATGATGCATCATGATAAAGAGATGTTTTTATGTAATGGTTATGATTTAACATCAGCAAAAGAGTTTTTATTTGAAGATAACTATACAAAGGGAACACTATTTTCTAATAAGAAAAATTAATATAATATAGGTGATTAAATTATAATTTTTTTCTTGAGAAATTTTTAAAATCTGTAAGTAAATATAATTCGTATTATAATCACAATCTTAGTTGTGTACTATAACACAAATTAAATTATGGAGACAATATGAAAAATATTATTCTTAGCCTTATGGTAGCATTTGCTTTTATTGGGTGTAGTTCAAGTAGTCAAGAGAACAAAAATGTAGAGCCAAAGCTTGTTGTAGGTAAAAGCTTAGAATCGCTTAAACTTAATGATCAGAATGAAAAACCAGAAACGATTAAAGCCGATACAAAAGTAATTTTCTTTTCTTTCTCAAAACCAGTAGGGCATATGTGTAATGCTTTTTTAGAAAAACAATCAGATACTTATCTTCCTCAACACCATGCTATTTATGTAGCTGATGTTTCTCCTGCACCGAGTATTATAAAGAGTATGTTTATTTTACCTGATTTGAAAAAGTTAAAATTCCCTATTTTACTTATAAATGATGATAACCTTTCTGCTCAGTATACAAAAGGGATGGATAAAGAGAGTATCGTTGTTGTAACAGTTGAAAATGGTACTATTAAAAAAATAGATAATCTTAAAGATACAAAAGCACTTGAGGCTATGATAAACAAATAAGCTTAACTTCCTAGTTCAAGCAAGACTGTATCTCTGCGTGTTGTTTCTAAACGGCGACACGCATTTTCAAAGGCTCCATGCTCCCCGATAATGACACATCGATGTTTTGCACGAGTTATTGCGGTATAGACAAGTTTAGTATTGTGCATAATAAAATGGGTAAAACTCATAGGCATAATCACTATATCATATTCCATTCCTTGTACTTTATGTATAGTTAAAGCATAAGAAAGCATAATATGTGTTCGTAATTCTTCATACTCATAACGAACGACAACATCTTCATTTGGATAAAATACAAAAAGTTGTTCTTCCTCTTCATCTATTTTAAAAAGTAAGCCACTCATTCCATTAAAAATGCGTCTTTCATGTGGATCTTCATTTTCTTTAAATGATTCACTACTCCAACTTAGCATATTTTCATTTTTTGTATGGACAACTTTGTCCATTAAACGAAATTCTATTTCTCCTCTTTTTATACATTTTTTTGGATTAGGATTAAAATATGCCTGTAGTACTTTATTAAGATTTGTTGTACCAAGTATGCCACCTTTCATAGGGGTGATAACTTGAAAATAGTTAAGGTACTCTTTAATTTGTTTATTTGCTAAACGATAACGAGCTTTTTCTATGGAAGCAACAACTTTATGTAATATTTCAATGATAATATTTTGTGCATTTTGTTCTCTTAGTACTTTAAGTTCCTCTTGGCTAAGTTGGTTTTTAAGAGAATAGTAGTTTGCTATTTCTATATTGATAAATTCAAAATCTTCATATTTTTCTTTGTAGTTAGGGAGAGAGCCTTGACGGATGTCATTAGCTATGAGTGTTATGGCTTGCTCTGGTGATTGACGAAATATTTGTGTTAGTTTAACTATAGGAGCTAATTGTAAAGTTAAAACATCACTGAGAACATTACCAGCACCTATTGGTGGAAGTTGTGCATCATCACCAACGATAATTACGATAGCTTTATTTGAAATTTTTCTCATCATTTTCGCAAAGAGTGTGGAGTTTATCATAGATGCTTCATCAACAAGTATTACAGAGTAGGGGAATGTATCATTATCTTCATGTTTTACTAGTAATGATTGTATCGTAGCACTTTCATAGCCTGTAGTGTCACTAATGCGTTGTGCTGCAATACCACTTAAAGCACATGTTATAATCTCTTTTCTATCATAGCGAGTATGTAGGAGATTTAAAATTGTACGAGAGGTTGTACTTTTTCCTGTTCCGGCATAACCGACTAAAAAGAGGATAGATGCCCCATTATTTATACTCATAACAGCTTTTTTCTGTTCTGATGCTAAAGTTAAATCACTTTCTTGTAAAAAAGTGTCTAAATCCTGAACATAGCCACCTGTATTTTGTTTTGCGCGTGTTGTAAAGTTTTCAAAAAGGTATTTTTCAGCATCATAAAGTCGAGATGGGGAAAGTCTATCATTTTTCATAAGGACTATACTTCCTTCACTTACTCGTTCTACTAAAGCGATTTCGTATAAGCTTTTTTTCTCTGTAAAACCTAAAAGTTCATTAAGTGCATCAAATAATACCTCTTTTGTTATACATGAATTACCATGTGCTTCACAATAATCAAGTAAAACATAGTCCATAGCAGAGCTTATACGCCCTTCATCTTCAGGATTAATTCCCATTTTTAAGGCTAATTCATCAGCTCTTTTAAAACCAATACCATTAATAGAAGTTAGAATATAGGGATTTTCTTTAATCTTTGTACAAGGTTCATTGATGTCTTTCATAGCAGTGGCTATGGTAGTTAGTAGCGTAGGTGTGACATTATAAGGACTTAAAAATTCTCCTAAATTTCTCATAGAACGAAATTGTTTCCATGAAGTTTGGATTTTTTTAAGGCGTTTCTCCTTAATCCCTTTAAATTCTATGAGTCTTTGAATATCGTTATCTAAAATATTAACAAGTTCTTCTGCCCCAAAATGTTCTATAAGGTCTGCTGAAAGTTTTTTTGTAAATCCTTTAATAATTTTATTAAGAAAGAAAAAGAGTTCATTTTGGTTTACATGTAAGCTTTCAAATGTAAAAGTACGACCATACTTTTTATGTTCAAACCATGAGCCTTTTAAAGTTATAGCAGAACCTTTAAGGTTTTCAATGGCACTTTCATAATAAACACCACTAATTTTTTCTCCTGTCTTTAAAATTCCGATAAAGAAACCATCATCTCCTTCAAAAAGGATTTTGTCTATTTGACCTATAAGTGTTTGCATTTATTATTTTACCATTTATATTTTATTTATTTAAGTGTATAAGCGAATGAATTTTTCTTGAAACTTAAAATAATTCTAAAAAGTGCTTGAAAGTTTATATATTATGGAGTGTAAAAGTGGCTCCGGATACTGGATTCGAACCAGTGACCAAGTGATTAACAGTCACCTACTCTACCGCTGAGCTAATCCGGAATATAAAAAGACTCTTAAAAAATGGTGTCAAGAGAGAGACTTGAACTCTCGACCTCCGGCTTATGAGACCAGCGCTCTAACCAGCTGAGCTACCTTGACATCTTTTAAGAGAGTGGAATTATACACAACAGATACTTAAAAAATTCTAAAATTATATAGAAAATTTATAGTATCTGTTTTTTGTTAATGATTTCTTTTTTCTTTTAGATAGTAAAACATAGAAAGTTGTGTAAAATATGGAGCAAAGGCATTTAAAATAGGTATAAAGTTAAATAAGGAGCCAAGAAGGGTAATAGCCCACAACTCTTTTTTGTACTCTTGTAGTGCTTCTTTATCTATTTTTCCAAATACAAATGCCGATACATCATAAGAAAGAGTGTCTTTCATAAGCCATATCCATAAAGCAACTAAAATGAGAAAATTGAGTATAGGTACAAACAATAATGGAAAAGAAATAATCGAGGTTATAGTAAAAATAGCTGTATCTTTTAGCGTTTGTTTTACATTTTTATATTCATGTTCCTCATACATTCTATCGTATGGAAAATGTTTTTCTCTTATCTCTTGTAAAAAATTTGCTGAAAATGCACTTGCCACAAAAATTAAACTAACAATAATAGCACTATATATGATATAAAACCCGATAAGATAAGCTAAACTTTTTTCTACTGTTTCAAAAGGAAGCCAAGTAAGAAGTTTTAAAAATTGTGCATAAATATAATCGCCACCAAACCACCATACTATACCCCAGAAAATAGCACTCGAAAGACCAACTAAAATGGCAGTGGAAGCAAATTTTTCTCTACTTTCTTTATCGGCTATAATACTACCAAAAAAAGTAAAGACTAAAGCAAATGTTACAAGAACAAGTTGTAACCATAAGAAGGTTGAAAGCATCCATGCCCCATTAGAACGAATCATAGAAAATGGTATAAGATCTAACACTCCACTACTTAAACTTATAATGTCATCCCAAAATACTACTCCTATAAAAATCCATATAGCACTTATTACTATGCCACTTACCATAGCAAACTTCATTACACTTGTTTTTAAAATCTCTTTAAAACCAAAAATTATTGCATCTAAAAAATCTTGCATCTTCTATCCTTTTCTTAAAAATCATCATTATTAAATTCTTGTAACTCTTTTTCATATTCTAACGCTTCTAACCTTTGTAACTCCTCATCTGACATCATAAGAAGTTCAATCTTTTTACCTAAGTTAGTACGAGTTTTTAACTTTGTTATATAAGCATAAGTTCCATATATTATAGTTAAGAGCGTAAGCACAACTATCACTTTCTGTACAAGGTTAAATCTTTGTATAGGCTCTTTGATATGCATCTCACATACACCACCTGGGCAATGCTTAGGTTCTGCTTTTTTTATAAGATTAAAAATTTTACATCCTAAACAAATAGAAAAAGCTGATTCAAAAAACAAAAGTGCCATACAAACAAGACAAACCAATACTTTTATAGGATTTGGTTGAAAATCTATTACTAAATAATAAAACATAGGCCAAGCTAAAAGCATTCCTAAAATCCAAGCAAACCTTTTTTGTTCGGCACCTACATACTCAGGTGTTTGGTTTTGCACGAAAAAACGCCCTAAAAGTAAACTTGGTGCATAACGAGGTTGTATAACTCTTAAAGTAAAATCAAGTGCAAAAAAAGTCACAAAATACTTAGAAAAAATAGCAGTACCAAGCATTACTCCATTTGTAAGTCCTAAAAATGCACCAACAAATAAAATTGCTGCTGCTGCCCGTGCTTCCCTTTCATTTAATACTCGGACATCATAACCAGCTACTTTTTCTCCATAATCAAAAAAACTACTCACGAAAAAACTCTCCTTTTTCACTGAAGTATAACACTTTATTTTTAATGAAATGATATAATGCTTATAAAATAAATAAAGTTGTTGAAAATTATTTAGGAAACCTTAGTCGTAAGCACTAAGGTTCTTGACATTTTAGTTATTATTTTGTAAAATCCCGTCGTAAATAAAAAAACTATAAGATCTAATTAGGAGGATATATATGAACTTTAAACCACTAGGAGAGAGAGTACTTGTCAAAGCTGTTGAGGAGTCAAATACTACAGCAAGTGGCAT
>Ga0256828_1001450_pt1 | contig 14780 bp, 16 predicted proteins | sample CV88metaG_FD_185993 | JGI IMG/M metagenome (GOLD analysis project Ga0256828, IMG submission 185993) | Hydrothermal vent microbial communities from East Pacific Rise, Pacific Ocean - CV88 | ecosystem: Environmental > Aquatic > Marine > Hydrothermal vents | place: Pacific Ocean: East Pacific Rise...
TATTTCTCAAGCAAGTCATGCTTTTCTAGCGTTTTCCTGTGCTATTTCAATCATTTCTGGATCTATATCACTACCCATAATAGTATAATCTCCATCAAAAGTCTTTTTTCTTGCAATAGCTCTAAGATTTTCAGAAGTTTCCCAATCAAGTAAATTTAATTTTTCAAAAGCAAAAGCTCTTTTTAATCATGGAGCTATATTTTTTGCTATCATAAGTGCCTCAATAGCAATTGTTCAACTACCACAAAAAGGATCATAAAAATTTTCTTTAAATCTCCAATTTGATAATAAAACTAAAGCTGCAGCTAAACTTTCTTTAATAGGAGCCTCTCCTGCTTTTTCTCTATATCCTCTCATATGAAGAGCATTACCAGAAGTATTTAATAAAACTCTTACTTTATTATCAATTATAAGAATCATAACTTCTGCTTTTTGTAAATTTTCATCTTCATTTACTACTCACCTATCTCATACTAAACTATTAACAATAGCTTTCTTTCAAATACTTTGAATAGTTCTAGCTGAAAATAATTCACTTCTAACAGAGCTAGTTTTTACATGTATAGGAAAATCTTTTTTAAATATTTGTTTCCAATTAATTCATTTTATTAAATCAAAAAGAGTATCAAAATCTTTAACGTTATCTTGTTCTCACATCAACAAATACATTTTATTCCCTACCCTAGACCAATAATTTACATTAGCTATTAATTCTTTTTCACCTGAAAAAGTTACAAGTCTATCTATAACTTCTTCTATTTTTCATCCTTGTTTTTCTATTTCTTTTTTAGCTATTGATTCAACTCAAGCTATTGTTGATAATACGAACTTCATTTATTTTTTATTAATAATTATTTATTTTCAGCATTATATCTATTAAAAAATTTTGAGCAATAAAAAAGTATATTAAGAAATATACCTTTATTTTTTCTTACATATAAAATAAACTCTCTCACTCTGAGCTGTTACTTCTCAATAATGATAATCAATCATTTCAAGAATTTTGAATCACTTGTCTTTTAATTCTTTTTTTATTTTATTTATTGGAAAACTATTTTCTTTTACTACTTCTTCTATTAGCTCATAAATCTTAGTAGAACCGGTACCTTTAGTTCAGTTATTAATTCATGGTACCGGTTCTTTTTTAACTTTAAATATCTTTACTAACCATTCATATATTCAAGCCTTTTTTTGCATTTCAAGACAAACTGTATCATCATCAAAATTATAAAATTGGGCAAAATCATTAGTAATATTATCAAATTCATAAAGAGTATTAATATCAAAAATAAGTAATCAATCTTTTTCTAAATGTTTAGATGACATTTCAAAGAATTTTTGCCAATCTTCCCATTTTAAAAGATGACAAATAGAATTATAATTACATAAAACTGTATCAAAAGTTTTTCATAAATCATAATCCGTCATATCAGCTAATACTAAGTCTTTTTTAGATAAATTTTTTTCAGCCTTTTCAAGCATTTTTTCACTTATATCTAAACCAGTAACTTTATATTTATTTTTTACTAATTCTCTTGCTACTTCTCCAGTACCACAAGCCGTTTCTAAAATAGTTTTTGTTTCTGGTTTATATTCTTTAATACAGTCTTCAATTAAAAATTCTACTTCGTCTTCAAGTGGATTATTTATTGATCTTACTATTTTATCATAATATTCTAAAAATACATCGTATGTTTTCATTTATTTTTTATTATTTAATATTCATTGTTAAAGTTTTTTCATCAAAACTATCAATTCAGTTTTTTAACATGTAATCAACACTAATTGTTCAATACTTGTTAACTCTTTTTTTAATATTTCTGTAAATATCTCCAAATACTTTAGCTCAAAAATCTCTTTCAATTTTTGCTTCAAATAATGCACTAAGCATATCAGCTTGTTTGGCAACTTTTCATAATTCTCATTCAAAAGGCTTAAGCATATAATCAAATACTTGCTCTTTATATTCTTTATCAACATAAGAAAAAATATAATCATCCATCATTTTTATTTCTACTTGTTCTAAAACCTCTTCAAATCATTTAACTGCTTTTTTAGTAGGAGTTATAATATCTCAAGTAATAGCTTCTGGTATATCATGATAAATAGATCTAAGCATTAATTCCTCTATATTATAATTAGCTCAATTATTATTTTCTATTTCTCATATAATATATGAAAGAAAAGTAATAATAACTAAATGACTCATAACTGAAATAGGAAAAATTCTTCTTTGCCCCATCCATCTCATAGAATGACTAAGCCTTCTAATATGAGTTAAATATTTTTTATAATTATCATTTTTTAACAGAGCATCTAAACTAACTAATTCTTTTCTCTTTTCTTCAAGATTTGAATGAATTTGATTTAATGGTACTTCGTAAATATCACCAAATACTTTTTCATTTATCTTACATTCTATAAATCAAGCATATTTTTTTGAAGCCTCTATTATAGAAAGTTCTAATTCTTTATCAGTATTTTTTAAAGTAGAAATAATATCTTCTTTAATAAACTCTGGAGCATCTCATCATAAAATAAAATCAAAAGCTTTTTTTTCTATTTCATTAAAAATCTTATTATCTATTTTTAAAATATAATCTCTAGTACCAGAACTAATATCAGATAATATCAAACTTGAAAATGAATTAAAAATAATCCTTTTTAATAAAAATTTTCTATCTATTTTATGTCATTCTTTTTCTTCTAAATAAGATAGAAATAATGCAACATGCATCACAAATCAAACATTATCTAAATGACTAACATCTTCTATTCTTGGAAAATTATTCCACCTTTTCATAGAAATCCCTCTTGTAAGCATTAATTTTAATATATTTCAAACCATAGTTTATTTTTAATATTAATTAAAGCTAGTATATATAGTTTTATAAAGAAGCAAAAATAAACTAAAAAATATAATTTTAAATTTCATACAAAAAATTTAAGGTTATATTAATACCATATCATTATAATAAATAGTTTAAATATTAATTTTTAGCTATTTAAAGCCAATAATTAGTGATTTTTCTTTTGACTTTTAAAGATTACATTATAAGATTTTTCTACTTTAATTTTAAAAAATATAATTTTATTATAATAAAGGAGGATAAAATTATTAAAATTAAAAGAAAAAGAAATGTGTGAAATAGAATTTTAATTTAAAATAATTAAAATTTGAGTTTCAGAAAAATAAAAATAAAATTGTCCAAAGGAGGCAAAAATGAAAAAATTAGTTTTAATTGGGTTGATGTTAGTTGGTTTGGTGAGTAGTGTGTTTGGAGATACTTTAGAATACTCTGTTCCACCAGGATATCAAATTGTAGAAAGTCATAATTATGGTAAATTTGCAGTATTTAAAAAAGATAATATTTATGTTACTGTTGTTAAAATCAAAGATTATGATATAAATTTTGGATTAGTTCATAAAGCTAGCTCATCAAATAGTTTCTATAAACATTATATGAATACATGGTGGAATGACTATTCAAATACTAAAACATTATCAATGTTTAATGGTCAATTTTTTAATGTTACTACATTTAGTAAAACACCTCTCTCATTTCCTTTAAGATCAAATTGGAATACTATAGTTACCCAAAAAGATCCTGGTAATCTGAGAACATTAAAAATTTATAATAATAATATAGAAGCTCAAATATTATATGATTATAATTCAGATTACTTAAAAAATTCTAAAGAATTAATTGTTGGTTTAAATCCAAATGTAGACAAAGGAAAAAATATAAAAACTGGACGTTTTTATATAGGTGGATTACACACAAATTCTTCTACATTAAAATACCTACTTTTTTTTATTGGAGTTAGTAATACTCAATATAATATGGAAAATGAACTTTATAATTGGAATATTTTGGAACAAGATATTGTAATGATGGATGGCTCAGGTTCTGCTCAAATGAGATTTGGTAATTTAAAAGTTTATGGAGACGGAATACCTACTTACAGAAGACTACCAAATATAATCAGAATTAGTAAAAAATATTAATATTTTTTATAGACCTTTTTTTAAAGGTCTATTTATTCTTAATAAATAAATTATGATACTAAATATAACAATTTCATATCTATATATTATTATCTATATATTTATATACAATAATCCTTATATGATATTTTTTAATGATTGAATTTCAACAGAAATACCATTTTATTTATATAATTATATCTTTACATGAATATTATTATTTATTTGATTAATTTTAATTGATACATGATTAATATATATTTGAAGATTTTTTTATACAAAAATAAAAAATCATTGAAATTGATTATATACAAATCATATAATATATAAATTATATAATAAAATATATTTTATTATTTGAAACATTTATTTCTTATGATTTATTATAAGATTTATTCCTATATTATCTCATATATGAAGTATAATGATGTGAATGAATAATATAAATATAAAAAAAATAATAAAAATATATTTATTAGGATATTCTTTCTTTCTATTTATATGATATTTAATTATCAAATTTGATATTTTTTCTTTATTTATATCTTAAATAAGATATAATATTAAAATAACAATCTAACAAAAAAAGTTTCAGAAAAATAAAAATAAAATTGTCTGAGGAGGCAAAAATGAAAAAATTAGTTTTAATTGGGTTGATGTTAGTTGGTTTGGTTAGTAGTGTGTTTGGAAAAGCTATTATAAAAGATATTTCAGACCCACAAGGTGCTGGAAAATTATTAGTTAATAAACATTTTAATGAATATGACTCTAAAGAGAATCCAGTAGGTTACTGGTGGTGTGGTCATACAGCATTAAAGGTTGCAATGTATTCTGAAAGTAGAAAAAGTGATTATAAAAACTTAGAAGATATTCATAATACTTTTAGTAAAAATGATGTAACAGGATTATATAACAATAATAGAATTTGTGGTTGGAAAAAATGTTCTACATATCAAGACTTAGAATATGCATTAACTACAGATTATAAGTATTATGGTTCTTATGGAAAATATCCAAATAATTATACTGATTTTTTTAATAAAGTTAAAGTATCTATAAATAATGGACATCCTATTATTGTACCTTGGCCTTATAAATATAGTGTAGGACATTTTTGGGTAATTGTTGGATATAAAAATTACACTAATTCATCTAAAAATGTAATTTATTTAAGAGATGTTAATAAAAGAACACCTAAATATGGTTACTGGGATGTCAAAGTTAATCCTCACACTTTTTGGTCAGAAGGTTATAATAATGGAGGAGGTTCTATGCATATGTTATTTGTAATTAAATAATATATTTCTAGCTAGTGAAATTCACTAGCTTTTAATTTTTAAAATAATAAATATGAAAAAAATAATACTATTATTTATTATGTTTATTTTAATTTGATGTAATCAAGAAAAAGATAATATAATAAGTTGAAAAAAAGAAGATAATATTAATACTTATAAATCAATTGATTTATATATAAATAATGTAGAGAAAAAAGAAATATTGATTTCAGAATTAAAAAAATATAAAGATTTAATAAAAACTATTAATATAAAAATGGATGATAATTTATATACTCAAGAATATTTAAATAAAGTTTTAAAATATTATAAGTGAAATAATTTTACTTTTACTATTGAATGAGTTAAAGATTTTAATATTCCAATAATAACAGAATTAAATATTAATGCTTTTAAAAAATTAAGTAATCAAGAATATATATATTATTGATATAATAAAATAATAAAAAATAATACAGAAATAAATAAATATAAAGATTTAGAATTTAAAAATATAAAATTATTAGAAGAAAAAATACAAAAAAGTTGAATAAAAGTAGATACTTTTTTTCTTTATGGATATCCTATAAGAATTAAAAATTAAATATAGAACTACAAAAGTAGTTCCTTTTATAAATTAATATTACATTTATGAAAAAAATAATAATTAGCATTTTAATATTTATCTTCATTATACCTTATTCATATTCTTATATGTTACCATTTCCTAAGAATTCTATTATTTGAAAAATATCTGAAGTAAAATGAGATTTTTTTAGTTTTGAAAATTATATAAATGTAAAAACACCAAAGTGATTTTATTTTGATTTTTTAAATGAAAGAAACATTTTTTTTAATAAAAATGAAATAGAGAAATCTTCATTTTTTATTCAAAGAAAAAATGAAGATATTAAATTAAATAAGTGAGATATAGTTTTTATTTCTGGAGATATTATAGATTGAGTAGATAGTGTAGATATCATTTCTAAAGTAACATGTAAAGAATGAATATTTGAAATTAATTGAAAAGTTGATGATTTTAGTAAAAAATTAGATGAATATATATGATGTTCTAATTTAAATACTTTTTTTGAAAAAGATAGGAGTTTTGAAGATTTAGAGTGAAATAATTATTTTATATATTATTTATATTGATTATTTATAAAATACTTATTATTTATAATATTATGAGTTTTATGTTATATTTTATATATAAATAAGAATAATAAAAAATGAAAAAAACAAATAAAATACTTTTAATTGTATTACTAATAATAATTCCTATTATTTTTATTAAATTAGATTTTCTATTTTTTAAGGTAAAACTTTGTAATAAAACTGAAAAAAATATGTATTTTGAATTATCAGAAAATCAAAATGCTTATTTATTAAAATTATATTCAAATATTTTTTGAAATAACTATAGTTCTAAAATAGTAATTAGTTTTGAAAATTTAAAACCAAACGAATGTAGTAAATATAAAAATATACATAAAATTAGTAATTATCCTTATATTACTTGATTAGAATATAAAAATAAAAACTGAACTAGTTATCCATATAAATTATATGAAACTATTTATACAGATACTTTATGAAAAGAAAAAAAGATTTTTTGAAAATACATTTATAATATTATTTCTACAGAAGATATTGATAATACCTTTAAAGGTAATTTATATGTTGAAAGTATAAAAGTAAATTAATTTAAAAGTAAAAAATATATTTATATAATAAAAAATTATCAATCCAACAAAAAAAGTTTCAGATAAATCTGAAACTTTTTTCTATTTAATTAATTCTCAAAGTTTTTCAAAACCTATAAACATAAATATTCACAAAACTATAAAAATTAAATATGTTATTTTTTTAGTAGTACTACCCTTTTCTTTAAATTCTGGAAAGATATCAGCTAATGCAGTATATAATAATCAACCAACTATTACTGATAATATGTAAAATTTATGTTCCATTATGATATTTGAAAATGGAAATAAAATTATAGCTCCTAGCATAGTTCAAATAGCTGCAAAATAAGCATATTTAGGATTATTATGATTCATTATATAATTAACTATATTTTGAGGAATAGAATGAAGTAATACAGCAATAGTAGTAGCTAATCAAAAACTAATGTTTACAGAAAATGCTGAAAATAAAACTATACCATGAAAACTATTATGTAATAAGGTAGAACCAAACATTAATAAACCTGATTTATGTTTATCTCAATTATGATTATGTCCATGATCATGTGTACAACAATGATTTGATTCCAGATCCCTACAATGATGCCAATGAAGAAAAAGTTCAAGTAAATAAAACAAAAATAACCCTCATAATATAGATATTCAAAGTTTAGATCAAACAAATCATTCTGTTGTTAATTCTGGAATAAATCCTAAAAAAATTATTCAAAGTAACAATCAAACAGTAGTTGCAGTTATATATTCTAAATAATTAATTACTTTATCTTTAAAAAATTTAATAAATAATACTACTAATATTATTCATATAGAAACAACACTTGTTCCTAAAATTGTTAATATAAATGGTGATATTTCTGGCATTTTTATTTTTTTATAAAATATAATTTTTAAATAGAAAACAAATAATATATTATATATTTATTAATCAATTAACCTTTAATTTTATTAATCAATTCTATTAAGTCTTCTTTTATTCTTGCTTCTAATTTCATTACTTTATCTCTTCAATAATGAAAAAATTCTATTTTCCATGCATGTAAAGCCTGCCTTTTTAATCAAAAATTTCTTTCAAAAAAACTATTTAATTTTTTATCTCAATAAGCTTTATCTCATAAAATAGGGTTTCATAAACTTGCCATATGTACTCTTATTTGATGCATTCTACCTGTTTCAATTTCTACTTCAACCTCAGATAAAATAAGTACTCATTCTTTTGTTTGTAAAATATGTTCTTTTAATAATTTATAATGTGTTATAGCGGTTAATCACTTTTCATTAATTTGAACTTTATTTTCATTTTTAGCATTTTCAATTCTAAGAAGTTTTTTTGAAATAGTTCATTTTTTTCTAGAAAGCTTTCATAAAACTATTGCATAATAAGTTTTTTTAACCTTCTTATGATCTTTTAAATCATTAACTAATTTCATAAGTATCTCTTTTTTCTTTCCTATCATTAAAATTCATGAAGTATCTCTATCTATTCTATGAATAAGACTAGGCTTAAAGGTAAGGCTATTAAGTTTATCTCATAAATAATCTTGAACAATTGCTATAACATTAGTTTCTTTTGTTTTATGATCACCAGGATGAACATTTATTCAAGAATTTTTATTTATAATAAATAAATCCGCATCTTCAAAAACAATATCTTTTTTATCAAAACTATATTCTTTATTTAATTTGATAACTTCTTCTTCAACTTTTGAAAGCTCTTCAAAATCATTATCACTTAAATGAATTTTTATTTCATCTCATAACTGAAGTTTATATTCATTATCTCTTTTTTTAAACTTTCATTCACTTCAGTCAAATTTTACTTTTATTTTATCCTTTCTGTTAAATTTAAAAAGCAATCCCCTAGTTGCTCTAGGAAAAAGTTTTTTAAGAAATTTATCTAATCTCTGATTTGCATCATTTTCTTCTATTTTAAATTGTTTCATTTTTTTTATTATTAATTATTGAAAAACAGTAAAGTCAAAAGCTTGGTTAAGAGTTTTTCAAGGTATCTTTATCTCTAATTCTTTTTTATATCACATAGATTTACCAGCAGCACTAACTTTTGTATAACGAAGAGGTATAACATTAAAAGCATTATCTATTTCATTTTTCCATTCTAAATATGGAATTCCTATATCATCAAGATTAAGTTCTAATTTATTAATTATTGAAAATTTTAATATACATCATGAATTTGTTCAATAACAATGTCATGTAATATCACTATTTCAATAAAAATCAGCTATAGACATTTCATTTCAATCCAAATCAACTCAACTTAAACTTGGCCAATTAATATTAGCATCAGAAAAAGTTTTATCTGAACTTAAAACATTACTAGCAAGAATAATTCATCAACTTGCATTTAATGAATTATTATTAGATGATAGTTGCCAACTTATAATTGGCATACTATTTCAACTTAAAGTTGATCATCATATATTATTTATTTTTGGAACTCTAAATGCAGCTTTGATACTAGTTGTTCTATTTAAATATCAATTTCATATTGATAATTGTATAGGATTTCATTGTGATATAATATTCCAATTATTATCATATTCACTATTTCATTCTCATTCTGGTGGCAATATATTTCACGAAGAAAATGTATTATATTTAGTACTTATATCTCAAACAAAATTTTCTCAATATTCTGTTCTATCATCTATAGATCATGAATTATTTCTTAAATTTACATTATATAAAGCACTTTCTATTCAATTATTTGCTAAGTAATAAGCCCTAGAACTATTTTCTATTCATTTAACTTCTCTTCAAAATGGTATAATATAGTCTAAAATATTATAAGCCATTAAACCTATTATTAAAACTATTCACATAGCTAATATTATAGTAAATCATTGTTTATTATTTTTCTTCATATTTTTATGGTCCCTTTCCCTTAATTTTAAAAGAAAAGATTTAGGTTAGGAATAATATATAAATTAATTACTATAAATACCTGTTAAATTTATAGTCATTGAAAATTTTAATTCTTTTCATTCTCATTTAATTTTTCTTCTAGATAACCAACTTGGTTTTAATTTTATTTTTAAAATAATATAAGGCGAAACATTATTTCAAACATTATCATTTTTCCAATTATATCATATATCATTGTTAGGATATGCATAAATTTTAAATTCTGATACATTTATTGAATCAGGAAATAATTTTACCCAATTAAGTGCTCAAGTTCATGCAACCTGTATATTTCATCAAGTAAAGTCTTGATCTATTATCCAAGTATCTATAACTCAATCTGATTGAGTACTGTCCGTATTTGATAAGCTATGATCCATTCACCGATCTTTTCATTTTAATTTAATATATTCTATTGTTCATAAACATCATGTTCATGTAACTATGTTATTTACATTACATGAAGATGATGCTGGAGCATAAGGATCTTTTTTAACATTCCATCTAAACAATGTTCTTTCTTTTTTATCTCAACTTATTAAATAAAGTTCTTTTAAATCAAGTCATCCTGTAAAAGTATCTGGTCATATTCATAAGTATTCATCATCATCATCTCCTATAATTTTCCCATCTGAGTCTTCATCTCATAAATCATCATCATAATTTGAATTATAATCTATAAATTGAAATGAATATTCTCAATATCTTTGTTGTTTTCATAATAAAGAACTTCCATAATTATTAAAATCATTATCATAACATCAAAAATTTGGATTAATTCATCATGATCACATATTACTATTAACTCAATTTCAACTACGACAATAATAAAATCAATCTCAAAAATTATTTGTTCCAACTACTCCTCAACTTCAAAAGTTTCAAAATCAAGATAATTTATCATAATGTCATGACATAGTTGTTATATTTCAAATTACTTTTCTATTAAAATATTCTTCATAATCAATTATTCATCATTTTTTTATCATTTCAAAAAGTTTTTCTGTAAAATAAAAACTTTCTTTTTGAGTATTAGTATCTTGTATTAATTTAATTTTTCAAATACTAATAGATGCCAAAGCTTGAAATCATCAAATTAATACAATAGATACAATAATAATTCATACCATCGTTTCAATAAGAGTAAAAGCTTTTTTGTGTTTATTTAAAATCATATTTAAAACTATTTATTTTTAAAAATAAAGTTGAATATATCTCATATAAAAGAAAATAATTTATAAAAAGATGGTTTCTTCCAAAAATAAGAAGGCCAATCTCTAAATAAAAAATTTAAAAAATTAAAATATATATTTCTTTTTTTTTCTAAACTAAAAAATAAAAGTTTAATACTTCTAAAAAAAGAAAATATAAAACTTAAAAAAAATGCTAAGACATCAAAAAAAGAATTATTTATATATACTTTTTTTCTCATAATAAGATATTATTTTCGCTTATAAAAAATTTATATATAAATATTATAAACTATTTGCAAAAATATCAAATATTATTAATGTTTTTAAAATTATTAAACTAACAAAATTTTAAAGTGATAAAAAAAAATAGACAAAATAATATTAAAACTATTATAAAAAATATAAAATATAAACTTATAAATCTAACATTATCAAAACAAATTGTAATATTATGAATTATATTATGATTTATAAGTTTATATTTTCCTTGGATTAAAGATGTTGAAAAATCAATATCATGGAATTCTTTTTATTCATTAACATGAAATATTGGATTTTTATTAATAATAATATTAATATTCCCCTTGTTTATAATCTTTTCAACAAATTATAAAGAAAAACTTAAATTATATTCTGATATATCAATTAAAAATCATTTTATAATTATAACTATTTGATTTATAATTATCAGTTTTAGTATTATATCATTAAGTTTTATTAATGGGTTACATACTTTTTTTGAAAATATATATTATTGAAAATGAGTTATACTATGTATGACAGCATGAGTAATAATATTTACATGATGATTATTATTAAGAAAAGAATATTATTCTGATAATTCAGAAATCATATTAAATAAACTAAATGAAAATAGAGAAAAAAATAAAAAAGAAGACAATATGAAATTACCATTTTAATAAAAAAATAGTTTGACTTTTATTATAAAGTAATTATATATTAAATAAGAAATATCTATCTAAATAAATTAGAATGACAACTCAAATACTAAATAATAAAAACATAACAACTTCATTTAGTGAAATATTAAATTCACTTTCTGAAAAAGAAAAAAAAGTAATAGAAAAAAGAGTTGGTCTTTTTTCTGAAAAAGAAACACTACAAAATATTGGTAATTCTTTTACTCCATCAATAACAAGAGAAAGAGTTAGACAAATAGAAGAATCATGAATAAAAAAAATAGGAAGAATAGTTAAAGCAACTTTATTAAAAGATATTCAAATAACATCAAAAAAATATCTTGAATTACATTGATGAGTTATATCTAAAGAAAAATTAACTAATCTATTAATAAAAGACTTACATTTAGATAAAAATGTAAATGCATGAATATTAGAAGTTATTATTCAATCAGATTTTGACATTAAAAAATCTAAACAAAAATTAAATTGTAAAATTTATTTTTCTCTACCAAATTCAAATAAACAAACTATTGAAGCTGTTCACAAAGAAGCATTAAAAATTCTTAAAAAGAAAAAAGATGTTATTGAAAAAACAGTTTTATATGAATTAATTACTAATAATATAACAACTAAAGAAAAATTATCATTAGCATATATTGATTCTATTTTAGACTTATTTGATGATATTGTTTTTTGAGAAGAAAATCTTATAGGTTTAACTAAATGGAAAATTTTAAACCCAAAAACACTTAAAGATAAAGCAGTTTATATAATGAAAAAAGAAAAAGTGCCAATGCACTTTGTTGATATTTCAAATAAAATAACTGATATGTTAGGTGAAAGTGTTAAGATTAATACTATTCACAATGAATTAATTAGAAATAAAGAATTTGTATTAATTGGTAGATGAATATATGCATTAAAAGAATGGTGATTTGTTCCAGGTACAGTTTTAGATGTTATAGTTAACATTTTAGAAAAAAAATGAAAACCTATGAGTACTGAAGAAATTACTAAAGAAGTATTAAAAACTAGAAATGTTAAACAAACAACTATCTATATGAATCTACAAAATAAAGATAAAATAGAAAGAGTTTGAAGAAACTATTATCAAATTAAAAAATAAACTTTCCTAATAAGGGGAGTTTTTTTTATTCTCTCTTTACAAAATTATATAATTTTTTAAAATTAGAATATTAAAAATTAAGAAATAAAAAGTGAAAATATTTGTATACGATACTGAAACAACATGATTTATAAATAAAAAAGAAACTAATCTAGATTTACAACCAAATATAATACAATTTGCATGAATATTAGGTGAACTTAAAAATTGAGAATTTAAAGAAATTAAAAGAATTAACCAAATAATTAATCCTAAAAAACCTATTCCTTTTGCATCATCTCAAGTTCATCATCTATATGATATTGATGTAAAAGATGCTCCCCATATTGAAGACGTTATAGATGAAATATTAACATATATAAATGAACCTGATATTATTGTAGGTCATAACATAGAATATGATGAAGATATGGTTAAACTAGAATTAAGAAGATTAGATATGGAATATAGATATCAACCAAAACAGGTTATTTGTACAATGAATGAATCTACTAATTTCTGTAAATTACCAAAAAAAATGGCTAGTTCGCCATGATATAAAAGGCCAAAATTATGAGAATTACATAAAAAACTATTTTGAGAGTATTTTATATGAGCACATGATGCAATGACAGATGTAGAAGCAACACTGAGATCATTTCTTGAACTTGTAAAATTAAATGTAATAGAATTAAAAGAAAAAAAAGAAGAAGTAATGAGTTTATTTTAATAATATATAGATATGTCTAATTTTTGAGATTTAATAAATATTGAAGAATTTGAAAAAAGAGAATCATTCTCTGATGAAAGATGAGAGGTATCTTTTTACTGTAAAGATTGTAAAAAATTAGTAAAGGCAGATAGACCAGATTCAAAATGATACACATTTATTTGTCCTGAATGTAAATGAGATAAAGTCGTTATATGAACAGAACAATGACTAAAATCAAATTATAAAATTAAATAAAAAAGTATATAAAGTATATAAAAAGTTTTGACAAAGTATATATCTTTTATATACTCAAAATATACAAATTAAAACATGTATAACAACCTTTAAATAATTAATAATATTGCTATGAACAAACAAGACGCATTAAACAACGCACTATCAATGATAGAAAAACAATTCGGTAAATGATCTATAATGAAATTATGAGATGATGACGCTAGACAAAAAATAGAAACATTTTCATCTGGTTCTCTATGACTAGATATGGCACTATGAGGTTGATATGCAAAATGAAGAATAGTTGAAATATATGGTCCAGAAAGCTCTGGTAAAACTACTCTTACTCTTCATGCAATTGCTGAATGTCAAAAAGCATGATGAGTAGCTGCTTTTATAGATGCAGAACATGCTTTAGATCCAGAGTATGCAAAAAAAATTGGAGTAGATATTGATAATCTACTTATATCTCAACCTGATTATGGAGAACAAGCATTAGAAATAGTTGATGCACTAGTTAGATCATGAGCAGTCGATTTAATAATAGTAGATTCTGTTGCGGCACTTACTCCAAAAGCTGAAATAGAATGAGATATGTGAGATTCTCATATGGGACTTCAAGCAAGACTTATGAGTCAAGCACTTAGAAAAATAACATGAGCAATTAATAGAAGTAATACAACTGTTATTTTTATTAATCAAATCAGAATGAAA
>Ga0256828_1001451_pt1 | contig 14779 bp, 14 predicted proteins | sample CV88metaG_FD_185993 | JGI IMG/M metagenome (GOLD analysis project Ga0256828, IMG submission 185993) | Hydrothermal vent microbial communities from East Pacific Rise, Pacific Ocean - CV88 | ecosystem: Environmental > Aquatic > Marine > Hydrothermal vents | place: Pacific Ocean: East Pacific Rise...
TAACCACTCTATTAAAAAATTATTGTTATCTCTATTTTTTGAAGAAAATTACTACTCATAGATACTATCCTGTTTTTTATATAAAACTAACTTTAATTTTTAATGAATTTGATTGTATCCAAATATTTATATGAAACTTTTTAAATACTTTTTTCATATAAACTAAGATAGAATAATACTTTTATTATACTATAATCAAGAACAAACTAATAAAAGATATAACTCAAGAGTTGGGGATATGAAAGGGGGATTGGAGTGAGAGGGGATATTGTTATACCAGATATTTTGGGAACTATCGCTAGAGATGTTGATGTTTTTGGGGGTAGGGCTATTTTGGTTGGTGGTTGTGTTAGAGACTACTTTTTGGGTGTTGGTAGTAAGGATTATGATGTTGAGGTTTATGGTTTGGGTAGATTGGAGGAGCTTGAAGAGATACTTAAATGTTATGGTAGAGTCAATCTTGTGGGGAAGAGTTTTGGGATATTGAAGTTTGTATATGATGGAGATGAGTATGACTTCTCTTTTCCTAGACGAGAATCCAAAGTATCAAAAGGACATCGTGGATTTGATGTTGAGGTTGATGGTAATTTGAGTTTTGAAGATGCTTTTAGAAGAAGGGATTTTACTATCAACGCTTTAGGGTATGATATATCTGCTAGAGAGTTTATAGATATATTTGGTGGCTTAGATGATATAAACAGAGGTATCATACGCTATGTAGATAGTAAAACTTTTGTAGAAGACCCTCTTAGAGTCTATCGTGGGGTACAGTTTTGTGCTAGATTTGAGTTTGAGATGGAGAGTGATACTAAGAGGTTATCTAAAGAGATGATAGAAAGTAATATGTTAGATGAGTTAGCAAAGGAGCGAGTTTATGAGGAGATAAAAAAACTTCTCTTAAAGTCACAAAAGCCATCTATCGGGTTTGAGTTGATGAGAGAGTTGGGGATTATTAAACGCTATTTTCCTGAGCTTTATGCTATCATTGGAGTAGAGCAGTCACCAAAATACCACCCCGAGGGTGATGTCTGGATACACACTATGATGGCTTTAGATAGTATGGCTAAGATACTTAAGTGTGACAAAGAAAGAGATGAGAAAGATAAGCTTAGGTTGATGTTGGCTATACTTTGTCACGATTTGGGTAAAGCGACTCATACGAGTGTAGATAGTGATGGCAATATTCGCTCTATTGGACATGAGAGAGCAGGTGTTGAGCCTACTAAAAAGATGTTATCTTCACTTACAAGTGAGAGTAGTTTTATAGATACTATACTGCCTCTAGTAGAACATCACTTAAAACCATCACAGTTTTTTCAAAACAGGGCAAAAGCTTCAGCTATAAGAAGATTGGCTACTAAGGTAAATATAGAGGATTTGGTAGTTGTAGCTAGAGCCGACTTTTTGGGTAGAACTACTCTTGAGTCTTTAGAGGGTAGATATGAGGCTGGTGATTGGCTTTTGAGTGAGGCTAGAGAGTTAAATGTTGATAAAAAGGCACTAAAACCACTCATTTTAGGTAGAGATTTGATAGCTTTAGGATTTACCCCATCTCCTAAGTTTAAGGAGATATTAGATGAACTCTACGCTAAGCAGTTAGATGGTGAGATAAGAAGTAGGGAGGAGGGGTTGGAGTATATTATAACTAAATTTTCGATGTAATGATTTTGATTGGGTAGTACCGATATGAGTCGGTAGCTACCTTTTTGAAGGTTATTTTGTTACAACCTTTGTGATACTCTCTTCATCTGTAACCTCTGTATCATACTTGACTATGAGTAGATGTTCTGTATCATTTACATACCACTCTTTACACCCAGTAACAGAGTGAAGTTCATTGTGTTTTGAGTGGTCTGTATCATCAAGATGGATATATGCTATCTTTGTTTTTGCTGGATTTTCAAGTGTGATTACCAACATAGCCCAGACTATACAAATAGCTATAATCGCATAAGAGATAGTAGCTAAAGATGCGATATCTAACATCATACCACCTACAAAACCACCTATAAATGTACCAAAGTATCCAAAGCTGTTGAAGATACCTAAAACTTCACCTCTTTGGTGTACTTTAGCATACTTGGTTACGAGTGATTGTAGTATAGGCTCTTGGAGGTTAAATCCTACGAAAAATACAACAACACCTATACTAAACATCATATATGTACTACTCATACCGATAATCAAATAGGCTATACCAAGTACAGCGATACCTGCTAAAAGTACAGCTTTATATTTACCTTTTTTCTCAGCTATCATAGCAGCAGGAGCCATAGACAATATACCAACTACCATAGATGGGAGGTAGATTTTATATAGTTCATTCATACTCCAACCGTAAGTTTTAGTCAAAATGATAGGGATAATCATAAATGCGAAAGTCATCAAACCTTTTACCAAAACATTTGTGATATTCATTCTGATTAGGTTTCTATCTTTAAAAGCATTTAATCTATCTGTTTGAGTGTAGGTGTGTTTGATTTTTGGTGGGTTTGGCACAAATTTTATAAGGATAAATATAGAAAAAAGTGCCAAAAATGATACGAAGTAAAATAGTGAGTTTACACCAAAGTAAGAAGCGATAACAGGACCTGCTACCATAGATAGAGCAAAAGCCATACCTATACTACCACCCATAATCGCCATAGCTTTACTTCTCTCTTCCTCTTTTACCACATCACTGATAGTAGCAGTGATAACAGAACCGATAGCTCCAGCACCTTGAAGAAGACGACCGATAAGAAGCATATAGATATCAGTAGCCATACCAGCGATAAAAGAGCCAAGAGCAAAGATAATCAAACCGATAATGATAGTCTTTTTTCTACCTATCTTATCACTTGCTTTACCAAATGGCACTTGAAATAGCATCTGTGTTATAGCATAACCACCGATAATGATACCAACCATTGTGTGGTTTGAGTTGGGCATATTTAGAGCATATACCGACAGCACGGGAAGGACTATAAAGAGTCCAAACATACGAAGTGAGATAATCGCATTTAGAGGCATTATCTTTTTGAACATATAATTTCCTAATGTTGAGATGTTTTCTTATTATATAATTTTTTGTACTAATGTAGGTTAATAGGTTGCTTGAAAATATAGCAACCTATTTGAGTTTTATTTTTTATTTTCTTGTTCTCTTCTTTTACACTCGTTGGCATCGATACAGAAGAAACCTTTACCTTTTTTTGCTGGTTTTAGCTCCTCTTCATTTGTATTTCCACACTTTTTACAAGCATTTTTTGGCTTCTCTTCTATGACTTCTGGTTTCATAGCAGGGAATAGTATCACATCACGGATAGTGTGTTGGTTTGTAAGCATCATCACAAGTCTATCTATACCGATACCCTCTCCAGCAGTTGGAGTCATACCATAACCCAATGCTCTTACAAAATCTGTATCCATATGCATAGCTTCATCATCACCAGTAGCATCTTTGGCTTCAACTTGAGCTTTAAATCTATTGTACTGGTCTATCGGGTCATTTAACTCATTAAATCCATTTGCTATCTCTTTACCAGCCATAAATAGTTCAAATCTCTCTGTGATATCAGGATTTTCATCACTTCTTCTAGCTAGAGGAGATATATCAACAGGGTACTCTGTGATAAATGTAGGATTTATAAGTTTAGCCTCTACAAACTCATCAAAAAGCTCAGCTTGTAAGTAGCCTAGAGTTAAGTTTTTATCTACCTCTATATCATGCTCATTTAAGTAAGAGATGATAGCATCTTTGTCATAGCAAATCTCACTAGGAACACCACCGATAGTGCTTAGAGACTCTATAAATGGTACTTTGGCAAATGGAGTAGTGAACTCTATCTCATACTCTCCATAAGTTAGTTTTTTCTCAAGATGAAGATGTTCAAATAGATAATCAAACAGCTCTTCTGTCAATCTCATCAAGTCGTGGTAGTTGTGATAAGCCCAGTAAAATTCGATAGATGTAAATTCAGGGTTGTGTGTTGCGTCCATACCCTCATTTCTAAAGTTTCTATTTATCTCAAATACAGCTTCCATACCACCAACGATAAGTCTTTTTAGATATAGCTCAGGGGCAATTCTTAGGTATCTATCTACCCCAAGAGCGTTGTGGTGAGTTACAAATGGTTTCGCATTAGCACCTCCTGGGATTGGGTGCATCATAGGAGTTTCAACCTCTAAGAAGTTGTGGTCATCAAAAAATCTTCTAATAAGAGATACTATCTTTGAACGCATCACAAAAGTTTTTGTAACATCTGGATTTACTATCATATCTAGATATCTTTGGCGATATTTAATCTCTTGGTCTGTTAGTCCGTGGAACTTTTCAGGAAGAGGGAATATAGACTTTGTAACTATCTGAATATCTGTACAGTGAAGAGTTAGCTCACCTGTTTGAGTGATAAACGGGTATCCACTCGCCTCTATAATATCACCAACTTCAAAAAGTTTTTTAGCTACACTGTTGTAGTACCCTTCTGGTAACTCATCACGGTTGTAGTATATCTGTACTAGCCCTTGAGAGTCTTCTATCTTGGCAAATGCTGCTTTACCCATAATTCTGATAAATTTGATACGCCCAGTTAGCTTTACATGTTGAGTTTTGTCCTGTTTTACCTCATCATTAAGCTCTTGGATATAGTCAAAAGTTTTGAAAAACTCTTCTGAGCTTATACCTTTTGTTTTATTTGCTGGGTATGGGTTGATACCAGCCTCTTTTAGCATTTGAGCTTTTTTGATACGCTCTTGTATATAGTGGTTTTCAAATATCACTGGTTTGTCTCCTTGGTTGTTGGCTTAGAACTGTTCTGTTCTTCTATTTTAATATGGTTTCTTAAGTCTATCTTTTGTGGGTCTATTTTGATGATAGTCGAGCCTGTTTTTACTAAGATTGGATATAAAACAGAGTCTTTAACATATTTATGTAGGTTCTCTTTGATGACAGTTACATTTGATAGAGATGTTACTATAAGGGCAAATATAATGAAGTATTTACCTCCACCTGTGATAAATCCTAGTAGTCTATCCAAAAATCCAAGCCCACTCATACTTGTAAGTTTAGCAAAGATAGCACCTAGTATAGTAGCTCCAAGCCAGATAGATATGAGTATCGTTAAAAAGGCTATAAGTTTCAAAATAGAGTCATTTTGAAGTTGTAAAAAGTTATCCTCTATAAACTTGGCTACTACTGGATTAAATTGTGAGCCTAGATAGACTCCTCCAACGAGTCCAGCCAGACCAAAAATCTCTCTAATAAAGCCGTTTAGAAGCCCTTTTATACCCAAAATGATGACAGTTGAACTTATAACTAAATCAAAATAATTAAAGTCCATCATTGAAAAATCGTTTAACATAAATTCTCTTTTATACCAGTGAAGCTTTTGCTAACTCTTCTGGTTTATTGGCAAACTGCATAGCTGTATCTCTTGAGATTTTTCCCTCTTTTAGGAATTTAACAAGAGCTTGAGTTTGAGTCTGCATACCTGTATCACCTTGTCCTAGTTGCATCTGTGAGTAGATTTGGTGAACTTTATCTTCACGGATAAGGTTGTTAATAGCGTGGTTTGTAACAAGTATCTCTGAAGCAGCTACCCTTCCTCCACCTAGTTTTGGTAGTAGGGCTTGAGCGATAACAGCAACAAGAGATGATGAAATCATAGCTCTAATTTGTGGTTGTTCATCTCCACTAAATACATCGATGATACGGTTGATTGTACTTGGTGCTGAAGATGTGTGAAGCGTACCAAAAACCAAGTGACCAGTCTCAGCAGCAGTCAAAGCAGCAGATATAGTCTCTTTATCCCTCATCTCCCCAATTAGGATAATATCAGGGTCTTGTCTCATCGCATACTTTAGTGCCGTAGCGAAACTTTTTGTATCTTCACCTATATTTCTATGAGAGAATACACACTTTTTGTTTTGGTGGATAAACTCCACAGGGTCTTCAACAGTTACAATGTGTTTTTGCTCTGTGATATTTATCTCATTTAACATAGCTGCTAGAGTTGTTGATTTACCAGAACCAGTAGGACCAGTTACAAGGATAAGCCCTTTTTCTCTCTTAACTAGCTCTTTATATACTTGAGGTGAGCCTAAATCATCAAGAGATGGTATATCGATAGGAATAATCCTAAAAGCAGCAGCAACATCACCCATAGTACGGTAGTAGTTTGCCCTAAAACGCCCGATATTTGGAAGTTCCAACGCAAAGTCCAGCTCTCCATCTTCTTCAAAGTGCTGTTTCTGTTTCTCTGTGATAAGAGAGTAGCACATCTCTTCGATATCTTCACCAGTAAGCTTTGGTAGATTTACGGGTTTTAACACACCATCAAGTCTGATTTGTGGTTCTGTACGGCTTACTAAGTGTAAATCTGATGCTTTGTGAGCAACAACACTTTGAAGTAGTTTTTTGATGTCAAATATAGCCATGAGTTATCCTTTTTTGGTTATTCGATAATAGCAGGTACGATAAAGAAGTCATCATTAGCATCAGGTGCTTTAGACAATATCTCTTTTGCTACAATACTCTCTTCTCTTGGAGTATCCTCTCTTAGAGGAGTTCCTCCGTCTAATGTAGAGAATGAACTCTCTAGTGAGCTAGTATCAAGCTCATTTAGGTTCTCTACATATCCTAAGATATTAGTTAATTGTTCCATAACTTCATCTTTTTTATCATCATCTATACGAAGGTGAGATAGTTTTTCTAGTTTTTCCAATACATTAATATCTACTTCCACTATTGTCCTTTTAGCGATAAAATTGTATGATTATATATTATTTTAGTTAAAATTATAATTTTAAACTCTAAATGAGTAGTAAAAAGTATAAAAAAAGGAAAATTTAGTGAATGTTATAGACCTATTTTTGAGATTACTTAGTTTCAAATCGGTAACTCCAGATGATGGTGGTAGTTTGAAATTTATAGAGGATTATTTAGATGATTTTGAGGCTACTTATATCAATAAGGGTGGAGTTAAAAATCTATTTTTAACAAAGAGATTTGGAGATGGAAAACATCTATGTTTTGCTGGGCATGTTGATGTTGTACCTGCTGGAGATGGTTGGGAGAGTAACCCTTTTGTACCAAAGATTGAGTATGGTTATATCTATGCTAGAGGTACTCAAGATATGAAGAGTGGTGTAGCTACTTTTGTTCAAGCCCTAAAGGATACAAAAGAGTTTGATGGACGACTCTCTATATTGCTAACTTCAGATGAAGAGGGTGAGGCTAAGTATGGGACTCAGATTGTACTAGAGTATCTAAAAGAGATAGATATGTTGCCTGATAGCTGTATAGTTGCTGAGCCTACTTGTGAATTTGTTTTCGGAGATGCTATCAAAGTTGGAAGAAGAGGCTCTATCAATGGAGTTTTAACTATCCATGGAAAACAGGGACACGCTGCTTATCCTGAAAAGGCGATAAATCCAGTCCATGAAGTAGCACCACTACTTGCTAAAATCGCAGGGGTTGATTTAGATAGTGGAGATGACTATTTTGCCCCTAGTAAGTTTGTCATCACTGATATACGAGGTGGTATGGAGGTGACAAATGTGACTCCTGATAAGTTGAAGATAATGTTCAATGTAAGAAACTCAACAAAGACAGCAAGAGAGGATATAGAGTATTTTATAGCTGATGTTTTTGGTACATTAGACTACTCTTTGGAGTTATCTCAATCAGCATATCCGTTTGTAACGGATAGTGATACAGAGATAGTGAAGACTCTATCTAATGCTATCAAAAAAGTCTGTTGTGATAAAGAGCCAAAATACTCAACAGCTGGAGGAACAAGTGATGCTAGATTTATAGCTCAATATGGTATAGATGTGATAGAGTTTGGAGTGATAAACGATAGGATACACGCTCCAAATGAGAGAACCTCTATCGATGAGGTAGAGAGTCTATATGAGGTATTTTTAGAGACTATTAGCAGTTATGGGGAGTAGGTAGGTGTTTGAGAGACCGACATTTGTCAGATATGTGATACAGAAACTTCTTTTTGTATCTTTGATGATAGTTTTAGTAGATATAGGTTTAGTTTTAAATTTTAAAATGGAGAGTTTATATGAGGTTTTATCACTGATTATAGCCTCTTTGGCTCTACTGCTTTGGGCTGTTTTTAAAGAGACAAAAAGGATACAAAAAGAGTTAAGACTTATCAATAAGTATCTAAATAATCTTGATAGAATTAAAGAGTTAGATGAGGATACTCACTTTTTTACAAAAGAGTTTGAAAATATCAAACAGAACCTTATAAAAGTGCTAAAAAAGGCAAAAAAGAGAGAGACTCTTAAGCAGAAATATAATGCCAAGTTGAAGTTGAAAAATAAACAAAGAGCCGATATGCTCTCGGCTATCGCTCATGAGTTTAGAAATCCGATAGCATCTATCATGGGCTACTCTCAAACACTTGTAGAAGATAATGATATACCACAGCCATTGAGAGAGAAGTTTTTAAATAAGATATATAACAATGGATATAAAATCGAAGCACTCCTATCTAGGTTAGTATTGTGGAATAAGTTTGAGAGTGGAGAGGCTAAGCTACATAAGAGTAAGTTTGATTTGTATAAATTGTCTCAAGATATAATCAACTCATTGGAGGAGAAGTATAAAGATAGAGAGGTTATACTAAAAGGGGAGCACCTATCTATCTATGCTGATAGAACACTAATGGAGGTGACTTTGAAAAACTTGATAGAGAATGCCTTAAAATACTCAAGTGATGAGGTGGTTGTATCATTAGAGAGTCAGAGGATTTGTGTTGTAGATAGAGGTGTTGGTATCAAGTCTGATGAGTTGCCAAATGTGACGAAAAAGTTTTATCGCTCAGGTAAGCATAACTGGGATAACTCTATGGGGCTTGGTTTATCGATAGTTAAAACGATAGTTGAGTTACATAAGTTTAAATTAAATATAAAGAGTCAAGAGAATAAAGGTTCAGAGTTTTGTATAGAGTTAGGGTAGGTTAGTTATGGATATAAAAGAGTATTTAGAGTTGGTTGAGTTGGCAAAAAATGATATTTATACTCACAAACAAAGAAGAGATAGAGCTTTAGAGCATAAAGATATACTTTACACTCTTAGAGGTAAATTTATAGACTCTATTGTCTCATACAAGAGTTGGTTACCAGATAGGTATAGAGCATTTAGTAGAAGTGCTATTGGGTATTTGAAGCAGATAAGTGCTATATTGGTTCTACTCTCATTTATCTTAGGTGCTATAACAGGTGTAGCTTTGCTTAGTTATAGTGGTAGAGAGCCTGTAAATGTGATATATTTTATCTTTGTTGCTATGTTGTTGCCGATGTTAAGCTCTTTGATGGTGATACTCTCTTTTTTCTTGCCTCCACTTAGAGATGAGTTCTTTATCAAAGTTACACCAGCTTTTTGGTTGGAAAAATTAGTATCAAACTTTGTAGATAAACATAATCAAAACTATCAAATAGATAAAAGTGTATATAACTATCTTCTCATAAAAAGAGGAGTTGGGCTATCTATCATATTTTATATAGGTATGTTAATCTCTCTTTTAGTAGTGGTATCTACTCAAGATATAGCATTTGCTTGGAGTACAACATTGGATATTACAGCTAAAGAGTTTCACAATATCATATCTTATATATCTATGCCTTGGAGCAGTATCATCTCTGATGGTGTAGTAGGTGAACATCTTATAGACTCAAGTAGGCTTTTTAGATTGGGTGAAGGGGTCTCTAAAGATATGATACAACACGCTTCTATACTTGGGCATTGGTGGAAGTTTTTGGCATTTGGGCTTCTGTTTTATGCGATATTTTTAAGGCTTTTACTCTATATTTTGGTATCATTTAAGTTGAAAAAAGAGATGGTTTTATCTCTAAAATCAAACCAAAAACTAAAAGAGATATTTTCCGATATACACACGCCAATAGTTATCACAAAACAGGAGATACCACAAGTAGATAGCCTAAAAATAGAGCCAAAAGAGGAGAAGATAGACTCTAAGGAGATAGAGAGTTTTACCTATGATAGTGTGGTTGGCTGGGATATAGATAAGATGTTGATAGAGCGTATCTTGAAGAGTTATGATATATCAACTAGAGAGATTTATGAGTTAGGAGGAGTCCACAGTATATCTGATGATATGGAAGTGATTGATACCCTAAAAGGGAGTGTTGCTTTGGCTGTAAAATCTTGGGAGCCTCCAGTTGGTGATTTGTGGGATATTGTTGAAGATATGTTAAGTGTTGTTGATGATTTGAGTATCATTTTGATAGGTATAGAGTTACAAAAGCCCAAGGATAGTGATATAGCTATATGGAGTAGAGAGTTATCCAAACAGAGATTTGATAGTGTAAGGTTAAGATATGAGTAGTTATCCAAAATTTGCTGTTATAGGTCACCCAAATAAGGGTAAGAGTTCGATAGTAGCCTCTTTGGCATTAGATGATACTATCGCTATATCAGATACACCAGGTACTACAACAAAATATAGAAGTTTTCCTCTTGTTGTAGATGGTAAAGTTCTTTATGAGCTTTTTGATACACCAGGTTTTCAAAGAGCTAGAAAGATAATGAGATGGTTAAAATCAGCAGGGGATTTATCGGCTACACAAAAGGTTCAGAGATTAAGAGAGTTTGTAAGAGAGTATGAGAATGACCCTAGATTTAATGATGATATAGAGTTATTAAAACCGATACTTGATGGAGCAGGGATACTCTATATCGTAGATGCCTCTAAACCTTATGGTAGTGAGTATGAGATACAGATGGAGATACTTAGCTATACAGGTATGCCTTCTATGGCAATACTAAATCATATAGGAGATGATGATTACTCTGATGAGTGGAAAAGTGTGCTTCATCACTACTTTAAGATGGTAAGAACATACAACCCAATGAGTGCTACAATCCAAGAGCATATATCTATCTTAGAATCCATAGCACAGTTAAGAGAGGAGTGGACACCGAGTATCAAAGAGTCCATAGAGGCATTTAGGGAGTACCATAAATCAAATATACAGAAGAGTTCTGATGCTATCATCTCATATATCAAAGACTCTTTAGGGTTTGTTTTAGAGGTAAAGAGTGGAGATATAAGTAAAGATGATGCTATCATAAAATATCAAGATGAGTTAAGAGATAAAGAGAGAGAGTTATATAAAAAATTAGAAGATATATGGCAACATAGACATCTTAAAAAGAGTAGTTCAATGTTAGAGTTTGAAGAGATGGATCTGTTTTCAACTAAAAGTATATCACTCTTTGGGCTTACTCAAAAAGATATTATACTTATGGGTATGGGAAGTGGAGCTATCACAGGAGCATCTATCGATATGATTAGTGTAGGGCATACTCTTCTTTTAGGTGGAGTTGTTGGAGCTATCGTTGGTGGAGTAGGGGCTTATTTGGGATTTGATAAAGTGGCAAATACAAAAGTTCTTGGTAGTAAAATCTCTCAAGAGTATATACATGTAGGACCTATGACAAATAAAAATTTTCCATATATAATATTGGGTAGAGCGATATTTTATGCTTTAACTCTTAGAGATTTATCACACGCTAAGAGGGATATTATCGAGATAGATATCAATGAGAGTTTTACTAAAAAATGGTTAAATGATGATAACAAAAAGATATTTGAGAAGTATCATCAACTCTTAAGAAAAGGTAAAAATATACCTATCGAGATAGAAGAGGAGTATCTTGAGAGTATCAGTAAGATACTAACAGATACTTAAAAATCTAAAAGCACTAGTTTTGTGCTTTTATCATTTCACATCTTTTTATAGCTCCATCTTGACTACCTAACATCTGTGTATATCTATCAAATCTCTCTTGCCCTATAAGAGATATACACTCATCTTTACCCATAGCTTTTTTAGTTGTAGCTGGTTTTGGTTTTGGTGCTACTTTTTTAGGACTCTTTTTCTCTGTTGGGTACATATAATCAGGAGAGAAATTCTCATCATGTACCTCTTTGAGTTTTATATCTTTCTTAGGTGGTTTTGGATTTGAGTGTTTGATAGGCTTTTTGATTTTAGGTTTTTTTACTTTAGTTTCATTCTCGTCCATAGGTTTTGATAACTCTTTTGTATCAGAAGGTACGAAGTTTCCTTGATGGTTATTTACATGTGGGTGAGGTATTTGAGGTATCTCATTACACCCTGTAAAAAGTATAGCTAGAGTTATGGTAGCTGATATTTTATATTTCATATATTTTCCTTTTGAGTTAATACTACTACGGCAATAGCAAAACCACCATCGTGACTGATTGAGATTGATGAGTTTACTATTTTAAATTTGGATTGAGCCAGATTGGATAATCGAAAGTAGGGAACACCTTTTTTATCTTTGTATAAAATTATATCGTGAAAAGATAACTCTTTACCTATGCCACACCCTAGAGCCTTAGAGATAGCCTCTTTAGATGCCCAGTAACCAGCATAAGACTCTATTTTAGAGCTAAGCTTAATCTCATCACTATTTAAAAATCTATACAAAAACTTATCGCCAAATCTATCAAAAGATTTTTTGATTCTAGCAATTTGTACTATATCTGTACCTACTTTCATAGCTACAAGTATAGTATATTTAGGATTAATTTATGGTTTGTAAAATACGATAACCAAGAGTATAACTATTCTCGATTAGTTTATCATCTTCATTGAGATACTCTTGTAGTTTTTTGTTTATACGGTATATTAGCTGTATTAGCTTGTTATCATGGGTATTATCAGGAAGTTCATTTTCCCATATATGATAAATCATACTGTTGTTTTGTATAAATTTATTTAGATTTTTAATCAAGAACTCTATAACAAGTTGCTCTTTTTTTGTAAGTTTTATAATAGTGTTGTTATTATGGATTAATATCTTGTTTTTACTATCCCATACAAGATTATCTCTTAGAGGAATGATATGTTTTTGGTTCATCTTATCTACTATCTTCTCGATAGTCTCATTGAACTTTTGAAAATCAATAGGCTTGATTATATAAGCTTCTAGTTTTAAATCTATGGCATTAAGAAGTATATCTTTATCAGAGTAGCCTGTAATCATAACAATAGGAGTCTTCTCGTCATTTTTTCTAATCTGCTTTGCCACTTCAAGACCGTCAATGATAGGCATTCTGATATCCAATAGTATAATATCAGGCTTTTTTTCAATATAAAGTCTTAGTGTATCTTTACCATTATCTGCTATATAAATATTTTGAAACATCTCTTGTAGAAGGATAATGAAGTTATCTCTGATTGTTTTGTCATCTTCGGCATACAGTAATGAATAGTTATACATAATGTTCCTCTTTTTAACCCAATTAATTATCTATATGGTGATATTTTACTGATTATATCCTATTTTTGTTAATAAAAAATAACCAGCGTAAAAATGATACTTCTTTTTTATCTGTTAAATATTATATACCAATATCATATACTACATCCACTCTACAACTTTTGAAACCTCATCAACAATAAAGCATTTTAAATCTACACTCTCAAGAGGTTTATTGGGGATTATTGCCCTAGAGAAGCCTTGTGTTTGTATCTCTTTTAATCTTTGGCTTAGTGCTGGTACTTCTCTTATCTCACCTGTTAAGCTAACCTCTCCTAAAAACACACTCTTAGCACTAAGTTCTCTATCTCTATAACTACTAAGTATAGATGCGATAATCGCTAAATCAGCAGATGGTTCATTGATTTTTATCCCTCCACTTACATTGATAAAAACATCATAAGTTCCTAGTGGTAAATCTAGCTTCTTCTCAAGTAGAGCAAGTAGCATAGTGAGTCTATTGTTATCAAATCCTGTTGAGCTTCTTTTGGGGTGAGAGTATGCTTCGCTAACTAATGCTTGAACCTCTATGATGATAGGACGACTCCCCTCCATAATCACTGTCAATGCTGAACCTGATTGTAGTTTTGACTTATTGAAAAATCTTCCAGCCATACTCTTGGCATCTTCTAGTCCATTGGCATTCATCTCAAATATACCAACCTCGTTTGTTGAACCAAAACGATTTTTAAACCCTCTTAAAATTCTAAGCTCAGAGTTACTATCTCCCTCAAAGTATAAAACAGTATCTACCATATGCTCCAAGACTCTAGGACCAGCGATAGAACCATCTTTCGTGATATGTCCGATTATGAAGATAGGTATATGGAGATTTTTAGCTATTCGCATCAACTCAAAAGTAATCGTTCTAACTTGAGTAACAGAACCTGGAGCTGATGGTGTCTCTTCTGTATATAGTGTCTGGATAGAGTCTATGACTATAAAATTATACTTTTGAGATGAAATCTCTTGATTGATACTCTCTAGGTTTATCTCTGAGAGTAGGTAGAGATTATCATCATTGGCATTGAGTCTATTTGCTCTTAGTTTTATCTGTCCTGCTGACTCTTCTCCTGATACATATAAAACCTTATGGTTAAACCTCGCCAAATTACCAGCAATTTTAAGAAGAAGAGTAGATTTACCAATACCTGGACTTCCACCAATGAGAGTTAAAGAACCCGATACAATACCACCACCTAGAACTAAGTCTAACTCATCACTACCAGAGCTAAAACGGCTGATGTTATCCTCTTCAATCTCTGTTATAGGTTGTGCCTTTTGTCTGCTTGTTGGTGTTGTTGATGACTCTTTGATATATTTTATCTGTTGAGATGTAAGTTCAACTATCGTATCCCACTGATTACAAGAGGTACATTTACCAATCCATCTAGGAGTCTGAAACCCACACGCTTGACACTCAAAAAGAGTTTTTTTCTTAGCCATAGTAAACCTTTAGTTATTTGAGAT
>Ga0256828_1001453_pt1 | contig 14776 bp, 18 predicted proteins | sample CV88metaG_FD_185993 | JGI IMG/M metagenome (GOLD analysis project Ga0256828, IMG submission 185993) | Hydrothermal vent microbial communities from East Pacific Rise, Pacific Ocean - CV88 | ecosystem: Environmental > Aquatic > Marine > Hydrothermal vents | place: Pacific Ocean: East Pacific Rise...
TCAAATGCTTCAGTAACTTCTCTGTATAAAACCGGAATATGTGGAATTTCTTGCAAAAACAGCCTTTATAAATTTTTTAGTGATTATACCCCAAATTTGATTTAGGTTTAATTTTTTATACTGTATGATTAAGCAAAATTATATAAAAAGAGAAGCTATGGAACTACTTACACACTATCAAAATGAACTTTTAGGACTTCTCTCCCTCTTTTTGATACTCTCTATTTTTCTAATTATAAAACGTAAGAAAACAATTACTCAAGACTCACAAACAGATGATAAAGAAGAGGTACAAACAACAAGTTCTCATCCTTCAGATATTGAAGAAGAATCTACTGATAAAGAAGATTCTCCAGAATCTCCTCTCACGCATTCAGATATACAAAAAGAAGAAAAAGTCCCTGACAGTTTAGAAGGCAAAGAAGAAGGTGACTTCGGTGTTACTGAACATAATACAGAAAAAGAAGTATCCTCATCCAATTTTAAACAGGCATATAAAAAAAGAGATGTCCCTCCACATCAAAAAATCACAAAAGATGATTTTAAAGAGTTTGAAGGAACTCGAATACTCATAGCAGAAGACAATCTTATCAATCAAAAAGTCATTAAAGGACTTCTCGCAGAAAGTGGCATTGAAATTGTTATGGCTGATGATGGTATTGAGGCTCTTGAAATTTTAGAACATGATGACAACTTTTCTCTTATTCTTATGGATGCACATATGCCACGCTTAGATGGTTTTGAAACGACTAGAAAAATTCGTATGAATCCAGCATATGCACATATCGCAGTTATTGCCCTTAGTGGGGACACTGCTGCAGATGATATTAAAAAGATGAAAGAAGCCGGTATGGTTGAACATCTAGAGAAGCCTTTAAAGATGGATGCTCTCTATGATGTACTCTATGCTTATACAAAGAATGAAGATACAAATACAATAAATACTTCCCTCGATACTGAAGAGGGGCTTTATATTTGTGGAGAAGATGAATCTTTCTATAAAGATATACTGCAAGAGTTTATAAATAATTATCAAAATAGTGATAAAACCTTAAATGACTTACTTTCAAATAATAAATTAGCTGAAGCAGACCAACTACTTCTTGATATTATCGGTGTTGCAGCAAACATTGGTGCTACACAACTCACAAATATCGCACAACAACTCAAAAATTCACTCAATGAAAAAGAGAAGGCAATCCTTCTTCTACAAAACTACTCTACTGAGCTTGCAACACTCATCCATACTATAACTACTTACCTACAAGACAAATAACTCTTTTTGTCTTTGGTAACAATCTTTCCACAAAACCAACAAATTTCATTATAAAAGCATAATAATTGATTTATATCAATCTATTTTTTTTTTAAAACTTATACACTACATATGATTCTAAAATCTAACAAAAGTTTAAGGGAGTTGTTATGATAGACCCATCAGTCATCAGACCGGAGATAGCAGTAAATGATTTTCTGCCTATCTTTGTATCGTCTGCACTTGTGTTAGTTTTTGGAGGGGTTTATGTTGGTATATATACAGCAGTAAAAGTCAAACTCTTAAAACCGTGGGCTATGGTTGTAGCCTACTCTTTTTGGGCACTGACTGCCTATTGTCTCTACCTTATGGGTAGTTTGATTCATGTTGGTGATTTTACTGCTAAAGCTTTAGTTGTCGCTGCAATTGGTCTGTTTTTACTACCATTTGCAGTTTACTATATGCAACATCAAGTTCATGAAGAGAATGAACACTGAAAATGCATAGCGACAAATTTATAGGAGGACAGAGTGGCAAATAAATCTGTATGGAGTGATAATCGTTTCTGGCGTCGGTCAGCGACATGGGTTACAGGTTTTGCATCAGTACTGCTAATTTGGCTTACGTTTGATACGTCTGCACAAATTGCAATGGGGAATGATCAAGATCTAAAAGATGGTGTAGTTAAACGGGTTCCAGGACCTACTGTAATTAACTACAAAATTACATATGAAATGAATTCGAAACGTGGACATGAAGTACCAGTTATCGGTGGAAATGATGGTAATGGAAATTCACTGTTTCAAGAAAAAGAGAAGTTTTTTGGTCGTGATGACTGGTCTGAAGAAGAGGCGGGAAAACTACTTCACTTAGGAAAACTAGCTTCACAAGCTAAAAACTGTATGGATTGTCATACACTTTTAGGAAATGGAGCATACTATGCACCAGATTTAACAAAATCATGGTTAGATCCAGCTTGGGGACCAGATGGTACTATGCAAGCAATGACACAACCATATGACAAAGATGGCAATCCACTTCCATGGAGTAAAGAAGAAGCAATGGCTGCATTCTTACAACATCCGGACCAGTATGCTACACATGCACGTATGATGCCAGATCTTGGTATTACAAAAGAAGAAGCAATTGGTTTGGTAGCATTTTTAAAACATATGTCATCAATCGATACAAATGGTTTCCCGAGAAACTTTGGACGTATGCAAGGAGCAGTAAATGGCAAATAATCATCTAACATCAGAGTCAAAACAGTTAGCGACATGGTACTTTACTTTTGCCGCTATTTTATTTGGCGCACAATTACTTTTTGGTTTAGTTGCAGCAATTCAGTATGTAATGCCAGGTTTTCTTTACGGAATCCTAGATTTCTCTATTGCTAGAATCTTACATATCAATGCACTTGTTGTATGGATGGTCTTTGCAATGTTTGGTGCTGTCTATTGGTTGTTACCAGATGAAACAGGAATTGAAACAATTGGTATTAAAATTGGTAAATTACTGTTTTGGATATTTGCAGCTGCTATTGTTGTAGTTGTACTTGTTTACTTATTTATTCAAGTAGGGCCAGCAGATGAAACAACTATCTGGTTCATTACAGAAGGACGTGAGTATATTGAAGCTCCACGTTGGGCTGACTGGGGAATCGTAGTTGTAGCACTTGGATTTGTTGCAAATCTTTTCCTTACAGGTATCAAAGGAAGACAAACTGGTATCGTAACAGTTTTAATGGCTGATATGATAGCGTTTGCAGGTCTTTACCTAGCTGGTATGTTCTTTACAGACAATATTTCAATTGATCAATACTGGTGGTGGTGGGTAATCCACTTATGGGTTGAAGCTACATGGGAAGTTTATGTTGGAGCAATCGCTGCATATGGACTTATCACTATGATCGGTGCACACCGTAAAGTAGTTGAAATGTGGCTATGGATCGAAGTTGCAATGCTTTTTGGTTCAGGTATCCTAGGTCTTGGTCACCACTACTTCTGGATCGGTACACCTGAGTACTGGTGGGAAATTGGTGCGCTGTTCTCAGCACTAGAACCGTTACCACTTGTTGCAATGTTCATTCATGTTCTATATGACTGGGGGAAAACACAAGGTGCTGAAATGGCAAAAGAAGGTACTGATGAAGACAATGTCAAATCAGTTGTTAACAACAAACCTGCATTTACATGGTTTGTGCTTAATGCTTTTGGTAACTTCTTAGGTGCTGGTATTTGGGGATTTTTCCATACATTACCACAGGTAAACCTCTATACTCACGGTACACAATTTACATCAGCACACGGGCACTTGGCATTCTTTGGTGCTTATGCTACAATACTTATAGGTATGATGTATATTGCGGTTCAAGGTACTAACGGCATAAAAGTAATGAAAAATACAAAAGCTTCTATTTGGGCTGTAAGTATGATTACTGGTGGTGTAATTGGTATGACGATTGCACTTACAATTGCCGGATATGTACAAGTTCTTATATCTCGTGCTCAAATGGGTGCGACATGGGCAGCATACTTTGATGGTCAGAGCGGTCTGTGGTTTACACAGGCAATGGATTGGAGACTTATTATGGGTGTAGTTACATTCATTGGTTTCTTATTCTTAGCAAAAGATTTACTTACTACTGGAAAAAATCCAGTACATGAGAGATAAGGAGATAAAATGTTTGAACCATTTACAGACGTTGTACCCAGCTTTTTCGGCTGGCTCAACCAAGGGCCATTAACATTAACACTATTTCTTCATACGGTAATTATTTTACCTATGATTTGGATCTACTTCCAAGAGAAAAAACGTTTAGAAGAAGAAAATTAATCACAAAAGGTCTTTTGACCTTTTGTGTATCTTATTGAAGGAGAAATAAAATGAGATTAAATAAATTAGTCATGTCAGTCGCGGCATTAGCAGTTGTTAGTTCAGGTCTTTTTGCTGGTACGTCTAATATGGATGTAGAAAAAGTTTTTGAAAAAGAGTGTCAAGGATGTCACGGACCAAACCATGAAGGTGGTGTTGGATCAGATCTTCGTCCAAATGTAATTGGAAAGAAAAATGCCTATATGCTTGCAGAGACTATTCTTAATGGTCGTCCAGGTACTGCTATGCCACAGTTTAAAGAGAAATTCTCTAAAGCTGATGCAGATAAGATGGTTGACTACCTCCAACACTTTAAGGGTAAGAAAATTGAAGTTCTTACTTTAGAAAATGTAAAAAAAGGTTGGAAAAAACTCAATGACCGAATGGAGTTTTTGAAAAAATATCCACACCCTGTTGATGTAAAACACAACACAGACATCTGTTTCGTTACAGAGCGTGATGCTGCTCGTGTTGTTTTTGTTGATGGTACAAGTGGTAAAGTACTTTCACGTCACCCAGCAGGTTTTGCTGTTCACGTAACAGTTACAAATAAACGTCAACCTCGTTATGCTTACTCTATTTCACGTTCAGGTCTTGTAACTATGTTTGACCTCAACACTCCGGGTCAACAAAAAATTGCTGAATGTCAAGTTGGTTCTGAATCTCGTGGTCTAGCTGTTTCACCAGATGGTAAATACCTTATGGCTGGTAACTATGTACCAGGTGGTGCAGTACTTATGGATGCTATGACACTAGAACCACTTAAAGTTTACCCTACTTCAAGTGTAATCAACATGGATGGAGATATTGGTTCAAGCCGTGTTGCTGGTGTATATGATACTCCATATGGTCCATACATTGCATTTGCACTTAAAGATGCAGGACATGTATATATCGTAGATTACTCTAAACCTAATTTCCCAATCGTTGGAGATATTCCAAATATCGGTAAAATCTTACATGATGGTTTTGAAAATGAAGGTAAAGAGATTGGTCGTTACTTAATGCAAGCATCACAAGGTAGTGATGTTATGGGTGTAGTTGACTTCAAAACAAAATCTTTAGTTGCTAAAGTCTATACTGGTCCGGGTACGAAACCACACCCAGGTCAAGGGTCATCATGGTATAACGACAAATATGGTCAACTCTTTGCTACAAACAGCATGAATGTTGGTCTTGCAGTTATCTGGGACAGTGACTGGAATGTTGTTAAAGAAGTAAGAACTGCTGGTGGTGGTCTCTTTATCGGTACTAGTGAGCATACACCATTTATTTGGTCAGACTGTGTACTTGGCGGACCTGCTAACTGGAACAAAATGTACCTTATCAACAAACAAACTCTCGAAACTGATAGAATCATCACAGTTGGTACAAAAAAAGGAACTGTTATAGATCCTGTTACACATAAAGTACTCTATAGCTGGAGTGTTCCAACTGTTAAAGATAAAAATGGTAAAGCTGTAGTTCCTAGAATTTTACACGCTGAACCTGCTAACCATGGTCACTGGACTATGATCTCTGAGTGGAATGCTGGTCGTATCGGAATTTATGAGTCTAAAACTGGTAAATTTGTTAAATATATCAACGGTTTAACAACACCAACATTTACTTACTCTATTGAACACCGTCAATCTATCCCTGGTGCTTAATATCTATTCTCCCCTTGCGGGAGAATATCTTTTTTAAACTCTTCACAAAACAGTTTCATCTTGATATACATCAAATCATTTTTCATAATATTAGCTTATAATATTTCAAAGTTCAAAAATTAGAAATTTATCCCTATTTTGTGGGTTTTCTAAGCTCTATTTCAAGCTTAGTTTTGCTAGAATATATATAAGAAAATAGAAAGATTTATTATGAAAAAGATTCTCCTTGTTTTAATGTTTTTAGTCTCACTTGTATCAGCAGAAAAACTTGATGGTAAAAAAGTTTTTCAAAAGTACTGCTGGGGATGCCACCACCAAACTTCAATGGCTTTTGGCCCTCCCTTTTCTGAAATAGCAAAAAAACGAACCAAAGCGCAAATCATTGCTTATATTCAATCACCAAAAACAATGTATAAAGCTTTTGGTTACAAACGCTCTGTTATGACACAGTTTCATCTAAACAATGATGAGCTGCAAAGTATCAGTGACTATATCCTCTCATTTAAAGGAGCGAAATAATGTTTCGACTCTCCAATCTTATTGCTTCTGTAGTAGAAGATAAAAAAGCAAGAGTTTTAGATGGCAGCATCGCTATTTGGAACTTTACAAATCGTTGTAATCTCTCATGTCTGCACTGCTACTCAAAATCAACACTTGATGAAGTAGATACCCTCACAACCGAGCAGATCAAAAAAACTATACTAGAGATGAAAGAAAATGGTGTCAAGTTCATCATCTTCTCAGGTGGTGAACCACTCACGCGAAAAGATCTCTTTGAGATAGCAGAGTTTTGTAGAGAAAATGGCATCATTACCTACCTCTCAAGTAACGGTCTTTACTTTACAAAAGGAAACATCAAAAAGATCACTGAAACCTTTAACTATGTTGGCGTGAGCATCGATGGTGATGAAGAAACACATGACTACTTTCGAGGACTCAAGGGTGCCTTTAAAGAGACACTCAAAGCGGTACTGCTTGCAAATGAAACAGGTGCAAAGGTAGGTATTCGCTTTACTATGACAAAAGACACAATAGGCTCACTAGAGTATATCTTTGATCTGGCAGAAAAGCATAACATTCCTAAGATCTATGTATCGCATCTGGTCTACTCTGGTCGTGGGCTAGACAATCTAAAGATGGACCTTACAAAAGAGCAGCGCAGTAAAGCTGTAGAGTTTATACTAAACAAAGCTTTTGAGTACTATGAGACAGGCAGAGATATAGAGATAGTAACAGGAAATATGGAGATGGATGCAGTACTCTTTTTAGAGAAGTTTGCACAAAAGTACCCTGAGAAAAAAGAGGAGATGAGAAAGCGTCTTATCCAGTGGGGTGGTAACTCTGCAGGACGTAAACTTCTCAACATCAACTCTGAGGGTGAAGTGCGACCTGACCCATTTTTCCCTCTTATTGTAGGCAATATCTTACACCAAGATTTTGGTGAAATATGGCAAGGTGGCGAGCTGCTCGATCAGCTTCGCATTCACCCTCGAAAGCAGATAAACGGAATCTGTTCAACATGTAAGCAGATAGATATCTGTAATGGAGGAAGCCGTGCTCGTGCCTATGCAATCAGTGGAGATTTATGGGCTGAAGATCCATCATGTTACTTAACTAAAGAAGAAAGAGAGAATGAGATATGATTAAAAAACTACTATTAACTGCACTTCTTGGTGCATCATTTTTAAATACAAATGCTGTTGCAAAGGATAAGGTCTTTGTTGTAGAGCGCGAGAGTAACTCTGTAGCAGTCATAGAGGGAGGCTTACCTCGTACACATATGGAAGATATGCACAATATGAACCATGGTGTTATGAAGTTCTATGAGGATGACGGCTATCTTATCTCACGCGATGGCTATATCATCCATTTTGACCCAAGAACAGAGAAAAAACTTGGAGAGTACAAGACAAGTAAGAGTGCCATCGGTTTTGTCATAGCACCCAACTATGTCGCTGTTGCAAACTATGATGATAAGAGTGTAGATATCCTCTCACGCGACTTAAAACCACTGCAAAAGCTAAAAACCGGCTCTCGTAATGTCGGTATTAAGATATATAAAGATTACCTTGTCTTCTCAGAGATGGACAAAGATACAATCGCTGTCTATAAAGATGAGAACAAAGGTAAAAAAGAGCCACACTTTGTACTCTACAAAGAGTTTAAAGATGTAGGGGTTATGCCTTTTGATGCTTTGCTTGATGGTAATACATACATCAACGGCTTTTTCAACTCTCCATGGCTTGGTAAACTCAACCTTGATACAATGGAGTATAAAAAGATTCCACTCCAGCTTGGAGAGCGCCAACCTGTACTTAAAGTACCACATTTTGGTTTTTGGTCGGTGAGTGATTCAAAAGTTTTCATTCCTGCAGTTGGGGACAACAAAGTTTTTGTCTTTACACCTGACTTTAAGTTTGTAAAAGCGATAAAAACTGAGGGTATGCCAGTCTTTACTGCACTCTCACCTGATAAACGCTACCTTGCAGTTACTTTTTCAGGTAAAAAGTTTCCGGTAATCCAGATCATAGACACAAAAACACTCAAAATCATTAAACGATTTGAGTTTGATGGAAAAGTACTCCATGTTCGCTGGTCAAAAACAAAACCATATCTTTATGTATCTGTCAATGACGCGAACAAAGTAGCTGTAATCAATACAAACGGATGGTGGCTCAAACGTGAGATATTTACAATCAAGAAACCATCTGGTATCTTTATTTATGACATGAAAGAGGAGAAGTAATGGGCAAAGTATATCTAACAGGAGCCGGTCCGGGAGATGTCGAGCTCTTAACACTCAAAGCACACCGAGTTATCGGTGAAGCAGATGTTATCATCTATGACAGACTTGCCAACCCTGAGATATTGGAGATGGCAAAAGATGGCTGTGAATTTGTCTATGTCGGTAAAGAAGATGGTAGACATACCCTTCCACAAGACGAGATCAATGAAGTCATCTACCAAAATGCTCTCAAACATGAGATAGTCGTACGCTTAAAAGGAGGCGATCCTTTTGTATTTGGTCGAGGCGGTGAAGAGGGAGCTTATCTGAAAGAGCGTGGTATTGCTTTTGAAATTATTCCTGGCATCACCTCAGCTATCAGTGTGCCAGCCTATGCAGGCATACCAGTTACACACCGTGGAGTAGCTGTGAGCTTTCGAGTAGTTACTGGTCATGAGTCACCAAACAAAAAAGAGTCTCAGATCCCTTGGGAAAACTTTAGAACAAATGACACTATTATCTTTTTAATGGGGTTACATAACCTTGAGAAGATCTCTTCAAAACTTATAGAGATCGGAAAACCAAAAGATTTTCCATGTGCAGTTATCTCAAGAGGTACAACAAAAGAGCAGCAGGTTGTTGTTGGAACGCTTGAAGATATCAAAGAAAAAGCGAAAGATCTGCCAACACCTGCACTTATCGTTGTAGGTGAAGTTGTAAAGCTGCGTGAGCAGTTAGCATGGTTTGGAAAGTAAACGAATCCAAGAGCCTACTCTTTAGGAGTAGCTGCTATCTCTTGTAAAAGAACTGCGGCTTCTTTATCCCCATCTGCTACATTTTTTTCTAACCACTCTTTAGCCTTTTTAAAATCAAGTGCCTGCATATAGATACGTCCTACATTTGCTTTTGCACCTCTGTGTCCGCTCTTTGCAGCAGCTTCAAGAAGTGCAGCTGCTTTTTTAACATCTTGTTTGACACCATCACCATTATAGTACATCAAAGCAAGGTTGTACTGTGCTTCTGCACTTCCTTTATCTGCTGCACACTCTAAGTAGTGTGCAGCTTGTTTATAGTCTTGTTGTACACGTAGCCCCTGTAGATAAAAAATCCCAAGATCCAAACAAGCTTGCTTATCTTTTGCATCTGCTGCTTTTTTTAAGTAGTTTATTGACTGCTTTGTATCTTGTTTTACTCCTATACCATTATAGTAGAGATAACTCAAAGCATTCATAGCTGTAGTATTACCCGATTGTGCTTCTTTTTGATAAAGCGTAAATGCTTTTTTATATTCTTTATTTTTATATGCATCTAAAGCTTCTTTATTTGAAGCAAAAAGTATTGTAGCTGTTAGTAATAAGAGAATAATACGCATACTAAAAACTCCTTTTTTATAGATAATACAAAAGTGTTGAGAGTGTTAATGCAAACAAAAAAGTAACAGCAATCATTACTGCTCTTTTTGTTCCCTCTTCCACAGCATATTTTTTTTCAAAAAAATTACTCACAACGATTCCTGGATAAATAGAAAAAAGGAACATCGGAAAAGTTAAGACCAAAATTATCATTACATCATGTAAACTCATAGAAATATCACCTACTTTAAACTTTCTTTATAATTATTATTATATCATAGTATGCTACGTCATAAAATATTATTGGACGTTATTTTCTAAAAGGGGAAATATTATGAAAAAACTACTCAAACTCGCATTTGCTCCAGCTATCGTTTTACTAATGGCTTCATGTTCTGCTACTGGTGGACCTGATGCAGATACACAAACAGCTTCTTTTGAACACTTTACACCAAAACATTCACTTAAAGAGGTTCATGACATAATCATGCAAGCTGGTGAAGAAGCTGGTTGGAGAATGACAGAGTTTAAAGACAATGAAATTATTGCAGAAAAAGTATCAAACGGATCAACAGAAGCTGTTACTATACAGTTTTCAAAAGACTACTTTCATATAACGCCAGAAAATGGTGATTTAGAAGATGCTATAGAAGAAAAACTCGATGATTAAACCCTCCATTTAATAATATTTTGCTACACTTTATCTATTAAAGATAAAAGGTAAAATATGGAGTTTTCAAAATACATTCACGCAGTAGGTACAGGGCCAAAGGGCAACAGAGATCTGAGTTTCGATGAAGCAAAAGATATGATGCAACAGGTCTTAAACCAAGAGCCCTACCCTGAAGCCATTGCTGCTTTTTTACTTGGCTGGAGACTCAAACCTGAGACTATCGATGAGTTTTTAGGCGCACTTGCTGCTTGTGATGAAGAGATCATAAAAAGTGAGGTCAAAAACTCTATTGAACTTGGCTATCCCTTTGATGGAAAAGCCAAAAATCCTTACATCTTTCCACTTGTTGCAGAGATACTTCAAAAAGAGTCTCTTAACCTTGTTGTCATCGGCGATGAGAAACAACCTGCAAAAGATGGCATCACTTTAAAAGAGATAGCCCAAAATATCTCACTTACACTAAACACACACTACTTTGACAGAAAAGAGTTCTTTGTCAAGATGCATAAGCTCACGCAGATACGAAATCGTCTCGGTCTTCGAACTGCCTTTAACACCATTGAAAAGCTTCCACATGTTGCACAGAGCGAGTATGCCATTACAGGTGTATTTCACAAGCCCTATGTAAAAAAATATGCTAAGATCTTTGCTCCAAGATATAAGCGTTTTGCACTTATTCAAGGGAATGAAGGTACACCAGAGCTCTTTAGCAAGGGGCGTCTGTGGATAGTTGAAGATGGCGATATTGAGGAGTATATAATCGATCCTGAGTATTATGACATCCACTACAAGAAGTCATGGGAAAAGATTTCCTTAGAAGAATCCCTCACGCAGCTCACGCATCCAAGTGAGGAGTATAAAAAGCTCGCTCGATTAAATGCTGCAGTGTATCTCTTTGTAACTCAGAAGTATGCTTCTGTTGAAGAAGCATATGAGCGTCTTGGCTAAATTCCGTAGAATTTTTTAAGCCATGAGCGCTCCTGCTCATCTTGAATGAAGATTTTCGCTACTGTCTGATTGTTCTCACCTAGGACATGTAGCTGATTACCTTCAACTTTAAGGTGCTTTTTGCCCCACTTTTGATCTAACTCATCCATACGGTAGAGTGCATCTGCTGCATTTGGCTTCTCTTTTGTTCCTGTACGAGTATCTATGATTGTCAAACCACCCATGCGCTTTTCAAACTTGTATGGTGAGTAAACTTTTATCTCTTTATATATCCTATCGGCCTTAGCTTCTGGTGTTGCTTTTTGAATAGCAATAAACCCAAGCATAAAAAATGCAAACAACAGTCCTAAAAAAAATCCTTTTTTAGCATTCATCTATCTTCTCCAACTCTCAATATATTTTTTTGCTTTTTCATCGAACATTTTCATTCGCTCTTTTCCTTTTGGTAGTGTTTTTCTAAGCCCCTTCATCTCTTCTAAAAAAGAGACTATGGAGTCTGGTATCATCTCTTGAAGGTAACGTCGCAGATGCTTTGCAACAGCCGGTGATGCTCCTGAAGTTGATACAGCAATGGTTAAATCCCCTTTTTTTATATAAGAAGGAAAAATAAAATCACAATACGCTGTCGCATCTACAGCATTACAGAGTGTCGGGCTCTTTTGGCACTCTTCATAAATACTCTTTTGTAAAGGTATATCATCAACGGCAACTACAACTACAAAAAAGCCTTCTATATCACCCTCTTTATAAGCTCTCTCTTCAAAAGAGAGCTTATACTCATCTATCGTCTTGTGCATCTCAGCACTAAAGACTTGAGCAATAATTTTTATATCTGTAGTAAAATCTAAAAGATGCAAAAGTTTTTCATGGGCTATTACTCCACCACCAACTATAAGAATTTTTTTGTTATCCAATTTTAAAAATGCTGGAAAATAGCCCATATACTGCCTTTAGTTTAAACTCTTTGCTGTAAAATCATAACATAATCTTGCGATTTTTTATTGATAAATATCAATGAAAATGAATAAAAAGATAGATACAATCAACAAATAAAATTTTAAAGAAAGAATATACTAATGACAGAAGAATTAAAAGACGAAATATTATCAAGAATACAGAAAAAATTTCCACTCACACCAAAACCATTTGAGGTTATAGCCAATGAGCTTGGTATTGAGGAAAAAGAGGTTTTAGATATACTGCGTGAGCAAAAAAAGGCAAATATCATCCGTCAGACTTCAGCTATCTTTGATACAAAACGCCTTGGATACAAATCTTCCCTTGTTGCTTTTAAAATTCCTAAAGAAAAAATCAGCGATGCAGTAAAGATCATCAATGCACACCCAGGAGTCTCACACAACTACGAACGTAACCATGATTTTAACATCTGGTTTACCATGGCAATAGCACCAGACAGCAGCCTTGGACTTGAGAAGACCATAGAGATACTGGCAAAGCTAACAGAAGCTGATGACTACATTATGCTACCGACACTCAAACTCTTTAAGATAAATGTAAAACTCAACACCACCGGAAAAGATGCAAAAAAAGAGCATGTCAAAAAAGTAAAACACAAAGATATCGAGCTAACACCCCTGCACCATGAAATTATTCAAAGAGTACAGTATGACATCGACTTTGTAAGTGAGCCTTTTAAGCCACTTGTTGATGAGCTAGACATTAGCTATGAGCGCTTCTTTGAAATACTTCAAGAACTCCAGGATGCAGGTGTTATGCGTCGTTTTGCTTCTATTCTTAACCACAGAAAAGCGGGCTTTAATGCCAATGCTATGGTTGTTTGGGATGTTGATGAAGAAAAAGGAGAAGCCATAGGTGAAAAAGCCGCAGCTTTTTCAGCGGTGAGTCACTGCTACCTGCGCCCTAAGTATGAGAACTGGCCATACAACCTCTTTACTATGGTTCATGGAAAAACTACAGAAGAGACAAATGGCATTATCGAAGAGATGGCTAAAGAGATAGAGTCAAAAGAGCATATGCCGCTTTACTCCTCACGCGAGTTTAAAAAGGTGCGTATAGAGTACTTTACACCGGCATTTAAAGAATGGGAGGAGCAACACAATGGATAGATTTTTTGAACTAGAGATTCCGTATATAGCTATTATGCTATTTTTCTTGGCAGTAACTGCCTTTGTAACAACACGAGACTTTATGCCTCGTGTTGCATTTAAGAGGGGAATGATTGGTATCTTTACAATCTTTGCCATTATGATAGGTATACACTACTATATAACAACAGCAAGGATGGAAGGCGTCAAACAGCTTTTTAATGAAGGTGAAAAGATTATTTGTGAAAATAAGATGCGTAGAACCATATCGCAATCTGTAGTACTTTCAAAAGATATGGGCTGGAAGATAGATGGTGATCACTTTACAAATCCTGATTATGAACGTGATTTTCACACTGCACGCTGCGTTGACTACGCACCAATAGCTGCAAAAGCAAAAGAGGACGCTAAAAATGAAAATAGTACTCATTAGTGCAACAGCACTGCTAACTACCCAACTCTTTGGACTCTCAACATTTCAGAGTTCACAAGCATGTCAAAAATGCCACCCCATTATCTATAAAGAGCATTATGCATCCCAACATACACACGCTTCTATTTTTAAAGACCCTATTCACAAAGCTGTATGGGATGCACATCCTCTCAAGAAAAAAGAACTCTATAAATGTGCTAAATGCCATACACCAAACAACAAAGAGGCTATGGTAGCACTAAATGAGCATAAAAAGTATATGCCACAAGATACAACCAGCTCACGCGAAGGTGTATCGTGTGTCTCTTGTCATAAAATTGAGTCTATCAAACATGCTAAGCCGTCTAATACAAATATCTTAACCAAAGATGCAAAAAAACTCTTTTCAGCTCGAGAGAGTGAAAAAGATGTAAAAGATAAGAAATTTCAACTCTCACACGACTTTTTTGGAATGGTGACGAAAAAAAGTGGTTCTCCATACCATGATATAGACTTTAGTAATGAACTTTTTTATAATGGAAATGTCTGTATAGGGTGTCATTCACATAAAGAAAATGCTCATAAGCTTAAAGTATGTGATACAAAACTACAAGAGCATCCAAACACACTAAAAGAGAACTGTATCACCTGTCATATGCCAAAAGTTCAAGGTAGTTTTACAACTATGTTTGATTCTAAAACACACCGTTATCATGGCTTTAGCGGAAGTATCCATCAACCACAAATGCTTGCAAAATATGTCACAATTGAGATGCAAAAAAATGGTACTGGATTTGACATATTCATAACAAACTATGCAAA
>Ga0256828_1001455_pt1 | contig 14774 bp, 9 predicted proteins | sample CV88metaG_FD_185993 | JGI IMG/M metagenome (GOLD analysis project Ga0256828, IMG submission 185993) | Hydrothermal vent microbial communities from East Pacific Rise, Pacific Ocean - CV88 | ecosystem: Environmental > Aquatic > Marine > Hydrothermal vents | place: Pacific Ocean: East Pacific Rise...
CGAATAGTAAAATAGATAACGGTGTATCTAAAAAAGTCTCGAAATTACCTCCCCACCAATAGGTAGGGATACAACGGAATAGTTGTCTCAGAAAGCACTTATAGTAAGCAGTCTCGAAATTACCTCCCCACCAATAGGTAGGGATACGCAACAAGAACCACTTATAAACCAGTTTCTTACTCAAGTCTCGAAATTACCTCCCCACCAATAGGTAGGGATACTCTACTAAATTCGGTGTTTTAAAGAAAAGTTTATCCACTTATAAAAAAAATAAAAAACTTAACAACACCAAATTATAGAGCTTTGAACCAATTTTATAAAAAAAGTTCGCAAACCTCCACTTATTTTTGTGTCGATTTGTAGTAAATTATAGCTTAAAATGGCTGTAAAGCCCATAAAATAGGTATTTTATTTTTTAAAAAAGTTCGCAAAACTACCAATAAAAAAATAAATAACCTTAGGTTTCCGTATTTTCAGTAAAATTTAAGTTTCAGAAGTACCGAAAAATAGGCATTTGAAACTTAATAAAAACTAAAAGTTCGCAAATCTACTATTAAGTATAAAAAAAAATGAGATTTGCGAACTTTTTTAATCTATAATAAAAAGTTATAACTCCGAAAAATAGGCATTTGATAATTTTCAAAAGTTCGCAAATCGTTTTGAGAAAAAAATAACTTTAAAAGAAATAAATAGCATTATTTTCAAATGGTGCAGGTTCATTTCTCGCAAATTAGAAAATATCTGTGTTAACCCCCTCCACCACACTTTCAATAACTTTTTGATATACTAAAAAACAAATAATAAAGGAAAATAATCAATGAAAACAGTAAATCTTATAGACTCTATTAGCACACTTCCTAATGATTATGTTAAAAGAGATGTATAAATTTCTTAATTTTTTGGAATATAAAAAAAGATACAATGAATAATCTAAAAAAAACTGTATATCTATTATCTATATTTATTGTATCTTTTTTTATACTAGACTACCTATACCCACTAGATATAGATAGACTCCAAAAACCAAAATCAACACAAATATATGATAGAAATAACAAACTACTCACTATCAAACTAAGTAGTGATGGATATTTGAGAATACCTCTAAAAGAAAATGAACTCACAGATAATATCAAAAGAGTTGTACTAGGATATGAGGATAGATACTTTTATGACCATTTTGGTATAAATCCTCTAGCTATTATTAGAGCTATATACTCAAATATAACCAATCAACATAAAATTGGGGCATCCACTATCACTATGCAACTTGCTAGAATGATGCACCATAAACCAAGAACACTCAAACAAAAACTAATAGAGATATTTCAAGCCTTGCAATTAGAGTGGTACTACTCCAAAGATGAAATATTAACACTATATCTAAACAATGCTCCATATGGAGGGAATATTGAAGGATTTGCATCAGCTTCATATAGATATTTTCATCTACCACCCTCATCTCTATCTCTTTCACAGATTGCATATCTAACAGCAATTCCCAAAAATCCAAATAAAAATAGACCTAAACCAAATACTGATATAAATCAAATAAAAAATAGATTATTAGATAGAGTATATAAACTTAAAATCCTATCAAAAAAAGAGTACAATAGAGCAAAATCTGAAAAAATATATGTCAATATAACACCTCTCCCAAATAAGATACCTCATCTATCTGCTAGAATTAATAGTGGAAAAAAAATAAAAACAACAATAGATTTAAAGCTACAAATAAAAATCCAAAACCTTATAAAAGAAAAATGTAAAAAACTAAAAAAATATGGTATCTATAATGGCAGTGCTATTGTAATAGATAATAAAAATATGCAAATAGTAGCATATATTGGTTCCCAAGATTTTTATGATAATAGACATGGAGGACAAAATGATGGACTCCGAGCTTTAATCTCTCCAGGTTCAACACTCAAACCATTTATATATGCAAAAGCTTTAGAAAAAGGAATTATTACACCACTAAAAAAACTTTATGATGTACCTCTTTTTATAGATGGATATAAACCATTAAACTACTCAAAAACATATTTGGGAGAAGTAACAGCATCAGAAGCACTGCAATACTCTTTAAATATCCCAGCAGTTGAATTGGATAGATTATTAGGAGATAACTCACTTTATGAACTACTAAAAAAAGCAAGAATAAAATCTCTAAAATACTCTAAAAACTATTACGGTAGTGCTTTGGTTCTTGGAGGATGGGGATTACCTCTAATTAATAATGCTGAACTCTTTGCATCATTAGCAAATCAAGGGATATATCAACCATCTAGTTATATACTAGGAAAAGAATATAAAAAAGAGAGAATTCTAACACCACAATCCACTTATCTTGTTAGTAATATATTAGCAAATGCTCCTAGAGTTGAGTTCTCTTCATATTGGGAATTTATCAAAAATATGCCAAAAATTGCATTCAAAACAGGAACCTCGGCACACTCTAAAGATATGTTAACTATAGGATATACTCCAAAATATACTGTAGGAGTTTGGTATGGCAACTTTTCAGGCAAAGCTAGTAAAGCTAATAAATCTATACATGCTACAGGACTACAAATAGCATCTCCTACTCTATTTGAGATATTTGGACTATTAGGTCAACAGAGCTGGTTTAAAAAACCAAAAAAAATTATACAAAAACAGATATGCCAAGATGCTATAAAAATAGAAGAATGTAAAGATTTAGTTACAGATAATATTATAAAGGGAGTCAAACTAAAAACACCATGTAAAGCAATGAGAGCTGAAGTTTTATCATATCTAATTGAAAATCAGACTATAAAATCAATTAAAAGTTTATCCAAACATAAATGTTATAAAGAGTGGACACAATATAAACCACTTATAACATCTCCAATAAATAATAAAACTTATATATTTAATAAACTTTTACCAAAAGAACTCAAAAAAACAGCACTACAGTGCTACTCATTTGAAGCCAATCAGACTATATACTGGCTAATAGACAACAATCCACCAATTATCTCAAAATCGGGTCAAAAAATATACCGTTATCTATCTCCTACTACACATAATATATCCTGTTTAGATGAGGGAGCAAAGATAAAAAATATATCTATTACCAATCAGGAATTATAAGATTTTTATACTCTTTTTTCAAACTGATAAAAAAATATGTGGTATAATTTGATAACTTTATAAAAAGGGATAAAGCAATGCAGACTATTCAATTAAAAGTTGATAATGACTATATAAATATAGTACTAACAATATTAAATAATCTAAAAAATGATATTATTAAAGATATATCTATTTTCAAAGAAGATAAAAATATTGATAGCCTATCGAAATTTATGGCAATAGACCATTCTATAAATAATGATAAAGTCAAAGATTTCTTAAAACTTGGAGGTTCAGGATGTTGGAGTGGAAATCTTGAAGATATGAGAAGTGATAGGATTGATTATGGTTCTAATAGATAGCTCTGTTATTATTGATTTTCTAAACAGAAATAGATATAAAACAGAAATTACAAAGCTGATTATAGATAATCAAATAGTAACAACTGATTTAATAATTATGGAGGTTCTACAAGGAATAAAAGAAGATAAAGTATATGAAAAAGTTAAACAATTTATGGAGTCTATACCTATAGTATCTGCTAACTACAATGACTATATTTTATCTGCTAATATCTATAGAACTTGTAGAAAAAATGGTAAAACTATTAGAAAATCGATAGATTGTCTTATTGCATCTATCTCTATAAATAACGACTTAACACTATTTGCTAATGACAAAGATTTTATACATCTTGCTGAGTGTTTTGATTTAAAATTGCTTTAAATATTATCTAAATAGGTTATAATTCCCACAAAAAAGGTGGTAAGTATGGAATATTTTGTATGGGATATGAACCCTATTCTTTTTCAGATAGGTCCATTTAAAATATACTGGTATGGTCTTATTTTTGTTGGCTCTTTTTTTGTGGGATTAGAGATACTAAAATGGATGTATAAAAGAGAAGGAAAAAATCCAGAAGTTATTGAAAATCTACTATTTTATCTACTTATTGGAGCTGCTATTGGTGCTAGATTGGTACACTGTTTTTTTTATGAACCTAGTATATATTTAGCTCATCCTCTAAAAATATTTGCTATTTGGGAAGGTGGTCTTGCTAGTCATGGTGGTATGTTGGGTGTATTAATAGTTCTTTGGTTTTTTGCTAAACATCACAATGAGTCCTATATGTGGCTTATTGCTAGAATATCAATTCCAGGGACATTTACTGCTAGTGCTATTCGTATAGGAAATTTTATAAACTCAGAGATAATAGGGCTACCTACTGATTTACCTTGGGCTGTAATATTTCAAAGAGTTGATAATATACCAAGACATCCTGTTCAACTCTATGAAGCAATTGCTTATATAGCTATTTTTATTTTACTACTTACAGTATATATAAAATCAAAACCAAATTTTGCAACAAAAGTACTACCACCACTTTTTCTAACTACTCTATTTACAGCAAGATTTTTTATAGAGTATGCAAAAACTAGACAAGCAGATTATACTACAGATTTACCATTTACTACAGGACAGATATTGAGTTTACCATTTATTATTATAGGTATAATTTGGCTTATTTTGGCATTAAAAAGTACCAAAGAGAGTATATAGGTGTCAATAGAGTATATACTAGGAGTCGATATTGGCTCTACTACAGTCAAATATATACTTTGTGATAAAGATTTTAATATTTATGCCAAAGCATATACTCCTCACCATACAAAACAGGCTCAAACATTACTAAGTTTACTACAAAAATTAGAAAAAAATAGTCCAAATCTATATAATAATATTACTAAAGTCTATATTACAGGTTCTGGAGCATCTAGGATTGCACCTACTATTAATGCTAGATTTATCCAAGAGGTAAATGCTGTAGTATTGGCTGTTGAATATCTACATCCTGATGTAAACTCTGTTATTGAACTTGGTGGACAAGATGCAAAAATTATACATTTCAAAGAGCAAGATAGTGGTAAAAAAAGTGTTTTAACATCTATGAATGATAAGTGTGCATCAGGAACAGGAGCTACAATAGAAAAATGTAGTATAAAAGTTGGACTAAATACAAAAGAGCTACAACAACTCTCATTTGATAGTAATAAACTACACCATGTAGCTACCAAATGTGGAGTATTTGCCGAAACAGATATTGTAAACCTTATTAAAAGCTCAATACCTGCAAATGAGATTATGAATTCACTAGCAGATGCTATTGTAATGCAAAATCTAACAGTCCTAACTAGAGGTAATACTCTAATGCCAAAAGTTCTACTTTTAGGTGGTCCAAATACTTTTTTACCATTTTTGCAAGAGTGTTGGAGAGAGAGAATTACTCAGCTATGGGATGAACGAGAGATACCATATAATAAAGACAATATAAAAAATCTCATATCAGTACCTAACAATGCACAATACTATGGAGCATTAGGGGCTATTATATTTGGTGAAGGGGAAGCTACTCATAGAGATAGTTTTAATGGAATACTAAAACTAAAGACTTTAATAGACTCTGGTGGTATAGGAGATAGCTCACGAAATGACACTCCTCTAATTAAAAGCCAAGAGGAGTTAGAGGAGTTTAAAAGAAAATATACCATACAAAAATTTATTCCCCCTACTCTAACTCAAAAAACAGAGTGCTATTTAGGAATTGATGGTGGCTCTACTAGCTCAAAGGCTGTTTTGATTGATAGAGACCAAAACTTATTGCTAAAAGTCTATCAACTATCCAAAGGAAACCCTATTCAAGATACAATAGAGCTACTAGAACAGATAAAAAAAGCAGACCCCAATAATTTTTATGACATCAAAGGCTTGGGAGTTACAGGATATGCTAGTGATGTACTAGAGAGTGCATTGGGTGCTGATATAAATATTATAGAGACCATAGCACATATGAAAAGTGCCACAAAACTTTTTGGAGATAATATTAATGTAATTTGTGATGTAGGAGGACAAGATATAAAAGTGCTATTTATGGAAAATGGCATGATGAAAAATTTTCGTCTATCAAATCAATGTTCAGCAGGAAACGGTGCTTTGCTTCAAAGTATGACAAAACAGTTTGGAGTAGATATTAAAGAGTTTGCTACTATTGCATTTAAAGCAACCAAAGCACCAAAATTTAACTATGGTTGTGCTGTTTTTTTAGATAGTGATAGAGTTAATTTTCAAAAAGAGGGATATAGCAAAGAGGAGTTATTTGCAGGAATAGCCAAAGTATTACCCAAAAATATATGGCAATATGTAGTTCAATCATCTAATCTATCTGCTTTTGGAGATACCTTTGTACTCCAAGGAGGAACACAATATAATCAAGCAGCACTAAAAGCTCAAGTTGATTATATCAAACAGCATGTAACCAATGCTAAAATATTTGTTCATCCTCATTGTGGAGAAGCTGGTGCTTATGGTGTAGCAATAGAAGCAATGCAAAAAGTAAAAGAGAGAGGATATAGCTCATTTGTTGGATTAAAAGAGGCTATGATGCTAAGTTTTAGCTCCAAAACTGACAAAAGTACTAGATGTCACTTCTGTTCGATTGGATGTTCTCGTACATTTATAGATACAAAAACTCCTTCATCTCCTACAACTAGATATATAGCAGGTTTTGGATGTCTAAAAGGAACAGTAGAGTCTCCACAAGCACTCAAAGAACTAAAAGCCAAAAGAAAAAAATTGGAACAAAAAATACCAAATCTAATAAAAGAGGAGACAAAAGCACTATTTAGTTCAAACTATATATTAGAACAACATCCTATAGAGATAACTAAACAAAAAGTTATAAATACACTAAATGGATGGGGACCTACTTTTAGAAAAAAAATCACTAGAAAATTCAGAAGTAGTAATAATCAAAATAGAGAGCATAGACAAAATTTACATATTGCCATACCAAAAGTATTAAATATATATAGTGTTGCTCCATTTTTGAGAACATATTTAGAAGCTTTGGACATCAAACCAAAAAATATAATATTTTCAGATTTTACAAATGAAGATATGTATTTAGAGGGTTCAAAATATGGTTCAGTTGATGCCTGTTTTCCTGCAAAAGTAGCACAAGCACATATCTATTCTCTAATGTTTAGTAAAAAATTTTCAAAAAAGATATTGGACTATATATGGTTTCCTGCGATTATTGATATGCAAAATTTTGTTCAATATACTATGGGTAACTCATCTTGTCCTGTTGTAAGTGGAACTCCTAGAGTTGTATATAGTGCTTTTACAAAAGAGGTAAACCTGTTTCAAAAAAGAGATATAGAGTATATAGACAATTCATTAAATTTTGATAATCAAGAGCTACTAAAAAAACAGCTATTTAATACATGGCACCAAAAACTTCAAATAACAGAAGATGAAAATAATTGGGCAGTATCTCAAGCTCTTAAAGCTCTAAATTTATACTATACAAAAAGTATGCAAAGAGGAAAAGAGATATTAGAGTATGCTCAAAAAAATAATGAAGTAGTTCTACTTCTTTTAGGCAGACCATATCATGCAGATAGTGGTATCAATCATGAAATTTTAGAAGAGTTTCAGTCTCTAGGGTTTAAAAGTATATCTATAAACTCTATTCCCAAAGATAAAACATATCTAAATAGATATTTCAAAGAGGATATAGAAAAAGGGTATATCAAAAACTGTTTTGATATTAGAGATGTATGGAGTGAAAATTTTTCTGTTAACTCAGCACAAAAGGTATGGGGTGCAAAATTTGCATCCAGACATCCCAATATAGCTGTGATTGATTTATCTAGTTTTAAATGTGGTCATGATGCTCCAACTTATGCCATAATAGATAGAATATTAGGAAGTAGTCATACACCTCATCTAACACTACATGATATAGATGCCAATAAACCTAGTGGTTCTATTAAAATCCGTGTAAAAACTTTTGCCTATTCTCTACAAGAGTATTATAAAAAATTACAAAAATAGACCAATAGAGTAGCCTAAGCACTAATTGGCTAAAATACATCTTTTATATCAAAAAGGGTGTATTTATGGATAAAAGCAGAGATTTTTTACGCAGAATAGTTGAAGAGGATTTAAAAAATGGTAAATACCAAGAGATAGTAACACGATTTCCTCCAGAACCAAATGGTTTTCCACATATTGGACACGCCAAATCTATTAGTATTAATTTTGGAATAGCAAAAGATTATAATGGAAAATGCCATTTAAGAATGGATGATACCAATCCAACTACCGAAGATACACAATATGTCAAGGCACTCAAAGATGCTGTAGAGTGGCTTGGTTTCAGATGGGATGGAGATATTAGACACACTTCTGATTATTTTGACAGACTCTATGATTACGCCAAAAGATTAATCAAAATGGGTAAAGCCTATGTTGATAGTCTAAGTGAAGAGGAGATAAAAGAGTATAGAGGTACAGTAACCAAAGCAGGAAAACGAAGCCAATATGCCAATCGTAGTGTAGAGGAGAATTTAGAGCTTTTTGAGAGAATGAAAAATGGAGAGTTTGCTGAGGGCGAACATATCCTCAGAGCCAAAATAGATATGAGTTCACCCAATATGAAAATGCGTGACCCCCTACTCTACCGTATCCGACACGCTCACCACTATAGAGCAGGAGATAAGTGGGCAATCTACCCAATGTATGATTTTGCTCACTGTTTGTCTGATTATATCGAGGGAATTACCCACTCTTTTTGTACGCTAGAGTTTGAAAACAATCGTGATATTTATAACTGGGTTATTGATACACTAGCGCTTGAACCACCAAGACCATATCAGTATGAGTTTGCACGGCTTAATATCAACTATACGGTGATGAGCAAAAGAAAACTACTAGAGTTAGTCGAGAAAAAAATAGTCAATGGTTGGGATGACCCAAGGATGCCTACAATTGCAGGACTTAGAAGAAGAGGATATACGCCTGAGTCTATTTTAGATTTTTGTGAGCAAATTGGTATTGCCAAAGCCAATTCAGTGGTTGATGTTGCCCAGTTAGAGTATGCCATTAGAAATGACTTGAACCCAAAAGTTCCTAGAGTCATGTGTGTGCTTGACCCACTTAAAGTAACCATCACCAATTATAATGGCAAAGAGGAGATAGAAGCCTCATACTATCCTCATGATGTACCCAAAGAGGGAAGTAGAAAATTACCATTTTCCAAAGAGATATATATAAATAGAGATGATTTTGCCCAAAATCCACCAAAAGGCTACTATAGACTTACACCAGAACAACCTGTAAGACTTAGATATGCTTATATTATCCGTTGCAAAGAGATTATCAAAGATGACCAAGGCAATATAATAGAGATAAAAGCAGAATATTATCCAAACTCAAAAAGTGGAGAAGATAGCAGTGGCATTAAAGTCAAAAGTGCCATCCAGTGGGTAGAGGCAGAGAGTGCCAAAGCTGTTGAGCTAAGAGTTTATGATAGACTCTTTCAGAGTGAAAATCCACAAGGGATAGAGGATATTAATCCAAACTCTCTACAGATTATTCAAAACGCACTTATTGAACCTGCTGTTATTACCCAAAAGCCTGATATTAGATTTCAGTTTGAAAGAGAAGGATATTTTTATGCTGAACCTATAGATTATAGTGATAATAAACCTGTATTTAATAAAATTGTCTCACTCAAAGACTCTTGGGTAAAAAAGAGAAAAAAAGAGCAAAACAACAGAGCCAAACCACAACCCAAAAAGGTACAAATAGATGGTGAAGTAGCACCTATGAGTAGTGAGGAACAAGCACTATTTGAACAATACACCAAAGAGCTAAAACTCAATAGTGAAGTTGCCAATACCCTAGCTAGAGATAAAAAACTATCACACTTCTACCAAGAGGCACTCAAAGAGCTAAATAGCCCTATAACCATTGCAAATATCGTAACCAATGAAGTGGCTAGAGAACTCAAACAAAAAGAGATAGATAAGCTAAAATTCACACCAAAAGCAATTGCCCAACTAGTTGAAATAATAGATAATGAAACTATCTCAACAAAAATTGCCAAACAGGTATATGAGGAGATGTCAAAAAGTGGAGCTAATCCTATAGAGATAGTTGAAAGCAAAAATTTAAAACAGATAAGTGACCCTAATGTTATTTTGCCTATTATTGATGAGTTAATGGCTAAAAATCCTGAAAATGTAGAGAAATACAGAGCAGGAAATAAAAAGCTTTTTGGTTTTTTTGTAGGACAAGTACTTAAAGCAACTAAAGGAAAAGGCAATCCTAAAGTTGTTAATGAGTTAGTCAAAAAAAGTTTAAATTAGAATTATAAAGAGACAAGAAATCTCTTGTCTCTTTAATCAAATCTACTTACTTTTAAAATACCAAACCAATCCCAATCCAATAGCTACTAAAAATAGTATAAAAATAATAGAATAAACAATAACCTCATTTGGTATAGGTTGGCTTAAATCATACATCAAGCCACAACCTCTTTACATCTATCACAAGCTTCATCTTCACTATTTGAAGTATATCTCCAACATCTTGGACATTTGGCTTTTTGTGCCTTGTGAACAGTAAATTTAATACCATCTACTTCAAAAGAACCAACCTCTTCTCCATTGGATAGGGTCTGAATATCTGATACAATAAACCAATCTGCTAAATTTTTACTATCTTTAATTCCAAATATAGATATATCTCCTGCAATTTCAAGCTCTAATGTTGACTTAATAAGCTTCTCTTTTTTAAGTCTATCTATAGATTCAGAAAATTTAGCTCTAGCTTCAATTAAATTTTTATCATCAAAACTATCTTCTATAGCTGGTAACTCCTCATAAACTAAATCAAAAACACTCTTTATATCACCTTTTAAAATATCAGGTGCATAATCAAGTACCTCATCAATAGTATATGTCAAAACAGGAGCAACTAATGCCATCATAGATTTAGCAATAACAGTCATAGCTGATTGTGTGGATTGTCTAGTTAATGAGTCTTTTGCATCACAATAGAGTCTATCTTTGGTAATATCCATATATATACCACTTAACTCATTAGTTACAAAATTATTTAATATAGCAAATCCCTTTAAAAAATCATACTCATTAAAGCTCTCTTGAATTGAACTAAATACATCTCTTGCACGAGTTAATATCCATCTCTCTAACTCTCCATATTCACTTGGAGATACCACTTTTTCTAATCCATCTATATTAGCTATCAAAAATCTAAATGTATTTCTCAATTTTCGATACTGTTCTGCTGTTTGATTTAAAATATCATTAGAAATTTTTAAATCATTTTGATAATCACTCAAAGCAACCCATAGTCTAAGTATCTCTGAACCATACTGTTTAATAACCTTGTCTGGAGCAATTACATTACCTTTGGATTTACTCATTTTTTCACCCTTGGCATCAACTGTAAATCCATGAGTAATCAAAGTTTTATATGGTGATTTTTGCTCTATAGCAGAACTAAGAAGCAGTGATGTTTGAAACCATCCTCTATGTTGGTCTGAACCCTCTATATATAATGAACTAGGATACTCTCCTGCATCATAATTACCACTTTTAAGTACAGCATTCCAAGTCGAACCACTATCAAACCACACATCCAAAATATCATTTATCTTTTCAAGTTCATTAGCTTTATATTCAGCCTCTGGATGAAGTAACTCATCTATACTCATATCAAACCATACATCTGTACCCTTTTCTTCAAAAATATTAGCTATATAGTCTAAAACTTTTTCATCAAAAATTACCTCTTTTGTAGATTTTAATCTAAAAAAAGCAATAGGTACACCCCAACTTCTTTGACGAGAAATACACCAATCTGGTCTTCCCTCTATCATTGGTCTCAATCTATTTTCTGCTGTTTTTGGATAAAATTTTACACTCTCCAAAGAACTCAAAGCACTCTCTCTTAGAGTTTGAGTTGACTCTTTTGGCTTCTCATCAACAGATATAAACCATTGATTTGTAGCTCTATAAATTAAAGGTTTTTTAGTTCTCCAACAGTGAGGATATGAGTGTGTAAATTTACTAACTTTGAGCAAACTGTCACCCAATAACTCCAAAATCTTTTCATTTGCTTTAAAAATATGTACTCCAACAAAATCTTGTGGATTTGGCAATAGATTAAGACCCACTACCAATTCATCAAAACAACCTCTCTCATCTACAGGCATTATAACATCTAAATTATATTTTAATCCTACTCTATAGTCATCTTCTCCATGACCAGGTGCTGTATGAACACATCCAGTTCCTCCATCCATTAAAACATGCTCACCTAAAACTATAGTTGAACTTCTACCATTTAATGGATTTATAGCCAATAGATTTTCTAATTCTATAGCAGATATTTTACGACTAGCATGACCACTTAAAACACCCTCTTCTACCATAGCTTCATATCTAGCTTCTGCTACTATATGCCCATCATCACTCAAAACATACATCTCTTCAGGATTTAGAGATATACCTGTATTTGATGGTAGTGTCCAAGGAGTTGTTGTCCAAATTACAACACCTGCTTTACCTTTTATATCTAATTTCTCTTTTGCACTATCAGAAAGCTCAAAATTAACATAAATAGAGTAATCCTCTTTATCTTCATACTCTACTTCTGCATCAGCTAAAGCTGTTCTAGCAGCCCATGACCAAAATATAGGTTTATGTCTCTCAACCAATAACCCTTTTTTGGCTACTTCACATAAAGTTCTATATATATTTGCCTCAAACTTATAATCCATAGTAATATATGGATTTTCCCAATCAGCCATAATTCCAAGAGATTTAAATCCTTTTTTCTGTCCCTCAACAGCTTTTTGTGCTGTAGAACGACAAATCTGACGGAACTTAGAGATAGATAGAGTCTCCTTTTTGGCTGTTCCCATCTTATCTTCAACTTTCTGTTCTATTGGTAATCCATGACAATCCCATCCTGGAGTCATTCTTACTGCTTTACCCTGAAAATAGTTATATTTTAAAATTATATCTTTTAGTATTTTATTCAAAGCATGACCAATATGAATATCTCCATTTGCATAAGGAGGTCCATCATGTAGAGTAAACATCTCTGTAGCATCTTTTCTATTTGCTTTCATCTGTTCATATGAATTGGCATCATACCACGCTTTATACCTTTTTGGCTCATTGTTTGGTAAGTTCCCACGCATTGGAAATTTTGTTTTTGGAAGTAATAATGTATCTTTATAATCCATTTAAATAGCCTTTTTTTTATAATTGGCGTGATTATATCCAAAAGTTGTTTTTGATAGGGTTATCTAAAAATACAATTTTAGGTTAAAATAAAAGTGATTATAGTACAATATCCGAATTATGGAAAAACAAATTAAACAGAATATTATAACTATAATAGAAATACTAAAAAAAAATAACCAAACTATCACTTTTGCAGAGAGTTGTACTGGTGGTAGAGTAGCAACTGCTTTTACAGCTATATCAGGAGTCTCATCTGTACTTAATGGTTCTGTTGTTAGTTACTCAAATGAGATAAAATCTAAATGGTTAAATGTAAAAGAGGAGACATTAATCAAATATGGTGCAGTAAGCTCTGAATGTGTAAAGGAGATGTTAAATGGAATTATTCAACTAGCTAATGCAAATTGTGCTATAGCCATAAGTGGAATAGCAGGACCAACAGGAGGAACAATACAAAAACCTGTAGGTACAGTCTATATTGGTATCAAAACACCAAATAGTACCATAATAAAAAAATATCTCTTTAAAGGAGATAGAGAACTTATTCAAAAAGAGGCAACAAATCAATCAATAGAGCTTTTTTTAAAAAATATATAATTTTTTTCAAAAAACTCTTGACTTATAACTTTTCATAGGCTATAATTCCGTCCACTTAAAACAAAAAGTGTAATAATGACCTTTTAGCTCAGTTGGTAGAGCAACTCCCTTTTAAGGAGTGGGCCCATGGTTCGAATCCATGAAGGGTCACCATTTTTTGGTCGATTAGCTCAGTTGGTAGAGCGCTACCCTTACAAGGTAGATGTCACTGGTTCGAGTCCAGTATCGACCACCATTAGTAGGAACGCAAAACAAACAAAGTCCGTTTCAGTATGCTAACGCATGGTTTTCTTCAGTAGAAGACTCACGAAACTAGTTTCGTTAATATGAGCGTTTTATTTTTTATAGGTGCGGCGGTAGTTCAGTTGGTTAGAATACCTGCCTGTCACGCAGGGGGTCGCGAGTTCGAGTCTCGTCCGCCGCGCCATTCTCTTTGACCTTTTAGCTCAGTTGGTAGAGCAACTCCCTTTTAAGGAGTGGGCCCATGGTTCGAATCCATGAAGGGTCACCATTTTATGATTTATTGTTCGGTCAAGATGACCCTTTCATCTAGTGGCCAAGGATATTGCGTTTTCATCGCAAAAACAAAGGTTCAAATCCTTTAGGGGTCGCCAATGTTTTAAGTATCAAGCAATAGTCAATAAAGGTCGATTAGCTCAGTTGGTAGAGCGCTACCCTTACAAGGTAGATGTCACTGGTTCGAGTCCAGTATCGACCACCATTAGTAGGAACGCAAAACGAACAAAGTCCGTTTCAGTATGCTAACGCATGGTTTTCTTCAGTAGAAGACTCATGAAATTAGTTTCGTTAATATAAGCGTTTTATTTTTATAGGTGCGGCGGTAGTTCAGTTGGTTAGAATACCTGCCTGTCACGCAGGGGGTCGCGAGTTCGAGTCTCGTCCGCCGCGCCATTCTCTTTGACCTTTTAGCTCAGTTGGTAGAGCAACTCC
>Ga0256828_1001456_pt1 | contig 14770 bp, 14 predicted proteins | sample CV88metaG_FD_185993 | JGI IMG/M metagenome (GOLD analysis project Ga0256828, IMG submission 185993) | Hydrothermal vent microbial communities from East Pacific Rise, Pacific Ocean - CV88 | ecosystem: Environmental > Aquatic > Marine > Hydrothermal vents | place: Pacific Ocean: East Pacific Rise...
GTCTTAGAACCTTATTTATTAGCCAATGGGTACATTGAGAGAACAGCACGAGGACGTATTGCCACTGAAAAGTCATACTCATACTTTAGATTAGGAAAGTCAACGGAGATCCCTTTATGATAAGAAAAAGTGACTATATTGTTGCTCTCCTTTTTGCTTTTGCTGTTCTTGGTGCCTATACTATTTATCAACCTTTCTTACTCTCTATGGTTGTAGCACTGCTTTTAACCATGGCAACAGCAAATATTCATCAAAACATTACTTTAAAAATCGACTCAGGAAACCTATCAGCAGCTATTTTAACGGTTTTACTTTTTATTATTCTCTTTGTGCCTATTATCTATATTGCTACCATTGGGGTACAAGCATTGTCTGAGTTAGACTTAGGTATTATCAAACAGATTACTAAAAAAATCATTTCTGTTACCAAGGATACTCCTTTTTTAGGGGTATGGACAGAAGAGTATCTACACAATGAACAGATTATTGAGAGTATAAAAACATCTACAGCCACCATTACCAAAGCTGGAACACAAGGAATAGGGTTTATAAAAAATGTCTTTTTTGTGATTATTTTTTACTATATTCTCAATAGATATGCTGATAAACTCTTTTTTCTAATCACCTCTTTTTTACCTATGAACAACCAAGAGGGTAATAAAATACTTAAAGAGATATCCTCTACCATGGAGATTGTCTTCTACTCTATTATCGTTACAGCCATTTTTGAGGGGTTGCTATTTGGTATTGTCGCTTCATTTCTAGGGTACAATGGACTACTTTTTGGTATGATATATGGTTTTGCCTCACTTATCCCATTTATAGGTGGGGTAATTGTATGGCTTCCTCTATCGCTACATCTATGGACAACCGAGCAAACCAATGTTGCTATTGGCTTAGCACTCTACTCTATTGTTATCATCTCAATTATTGCAGATACATTTATTAAACCTGTTATCATACGATATATTAAAAATGATGTCTTGCACAGCTCTACACGAATTAATGAACTTATTATCTTTTTTTCAATTGTGGCTGGAATGAGTTCTTATGGTTTTTGGGGAATGATTTTAGGCCCTGCCATCACATCATTCTTAATTGCTATCTCTAAAGTCTATATTGAGTTATATGGGAAAGAGACGCTACTTGAAGAGTAGAAATTTTTCTACTCTTCTATTTACATTATCTACTTTTTAAAAGTTATATTTTAGACCAAAGTTGAGTGTGTCTAAATCGGCTGAGCCCGACTTTTGAACCAATCTCTCATAATCGCCAAAGAGTCCTAGCCCACTAAACAATGAACTTAAATCATACTCCATCCCAGCACCCCATGCAAATGCATTCTCATCTACACGAGGAAGTACACCTTGTGTTGTGGTTTTAGCATACCCTGCTAATCCATAAACATCAATATCATTGGTTACTGGGTACATTGGTTTTAAGAAAATACCAGCGTGTTTAATCTTTCCACCATGTGGCTTCCAGTTAGTACGAATTCCTCTTGCTTCAACACCAATATAGTCATTAAAGTCATATCCTAATCGGGCAATCACACCAGCTGTTCTATCTTTTACACTGCTAGAAGCTACCTTATATTGTCCAAGGGTAAATCCTAATCCACCATACAGTCCTAATGGTGCTGATGCAGCAAGGAGAGGAACAATTGGAGTTGGGTCAGGAATGACAGGGGTTGGGGTTGGTGTTGGGAGAGGAGCAGGAACAACAGCTGTGGTTACATACTCTGGTTCAGCAATAAACTCCTCTTGGTTATCAACATACTCTTCTTGACTATCAACATACTCAAGTTCATCTACAGACGCTTCTTGTGCATCAACATATTCTGGTTCAGCAACAAACTCTTGCTCTTCAACATACTCAGGTTCAGGTGCTGGGGTATAAACCTCTTCAACTGGAACATACACTTCTTCAGATTCAAATACAGTTGGTAAAATGTCTCCTCCTGCATATGATAGACAGCTTAATGCCACAGTTGCAGAAAGAACGATATTTAATTTTTTCATTATTAACTCCTAGTTTTGTTTAATACAGTTAAATTATAACATTATTAAACTAAATATAAATAAATATTTTTCATTAATAAAAAATATTTTTAAATTTTAGTTTATAACTATAAGATTATTTTAAAAATTTCATATTTACTACCAACTTTTTAATTAAACTACTACTTAACAAAGGAAATTAGAAAAAATATAAAGGAAAAATTATGAAAAAAATTTCAACTACACTTATCTATCTCTTACTGCAATCAAAATTGACTCACTCAACGGCACTGCGTCACTATTTACAAAATAGAATGTTGACTCACTTTTAAGGTGTAAGAGCGTTATACTCTCTATTTAAAGCCAGTTTTTTTAAATAAAAATAGGCAAAAATAGAGAGTATAATCATCACTAAGCTCTGAATCTGTCCCATACTTATCCACCCTATAAAATAGCCCAGATTGGCATCAGCTTCTCTCCAAAACTCAACAAAAAATCGAGCTGTTCCGTAAAGTACCCCATAAAGCCCCACCAATGCCCCATCAAAAGCTCCTCTTTTGCGATAAAAATAGATAATAAAAGCGATAACTACCCCTTCTAAAAATGCTTCATATAACTGAGAAGGGTGTCGCAATACACCATGAACATAGATACCCCAAGAGACATCTGTAACACGTCCAACCAACTCTTGATTTAAAAAATTTCCAATTCGTCCAAAAACATACCCTACTGGCACAGCTAATGCCACCACATCTAATATTTTATAGAGATGTTCAGGGTGACGTTTTCCAAAGAGGTAGGAGGCGAAGGCAGCACCCACAACAGCACCATGATAACTCATTCCACGGATACCAACAAACTCTCCATTGACAAAAGGGTTAAACATCTGCCAAGGGTGAAAAAGATAATAGGAGGTGTGTGAATCATAAAAAAGGATATACCAAATACGAGCCCCCAAAATAATACCTATCTCCAACCAAATAAAATAGTTGTCTAACAGCTCTTCGGTGATGGGCATCTTATCTTTTTTGACAATCCATTTGGCAAACCACAATGCTGTTAAGAGGGCTAAAATATACATTATCCCATACCAATGTAGAGAGACAACCCCTAAATCTATGGCAATAGGATTAAAGTGTTCATAGATATGGTTCCAATATTCCATACAACTCCTTTAGTCCAAATATTATATCATGATAGACCATTAACTATTCATTAATTATTCATTGTTTGATTATTAATTCTATTAGATTATAATCTTCTTAAGACAAATAAATGTCTTCAACATTGTTCACGAGTATTTAAGTATGTAATTGAACTCCTTTGAAATATACTCCCTTGATAGAACATATTTAGACCTCCTTTGTAATAGCCCTCGTGAGCAATGTTGAAAATATTATCTGTCTACTCTTTCTTTTTACACTACAGATGATATTATTCCCCCTACTTAAACTATTAAGGATTAACCATTATAAAAATATTGATGATAGAAGATGACTACGAAATAGCCCAAATCCTCACTGAGTACCTTAATAAGTTTGATATTCAGGTCACCTCAGCCGAAGAGCCTTATATGGGTCTCTCCCTGCTCACACAAGATGCGTTTGATTTACTCATTTTAGATTTAACCCTCCCTGGCATTGATGGGTTAGAGGTGATTCCTAAAATTCGCAAAAACTCCTCTATCCCCATCATCGTCTCCTCAGCACGCGATGATATTACCGACAAAGTAATTGCAATGGAGCGAGGGGCTGATGACTATATGCCAAAACCCTATGACCCAAGAGAACTGGTAACCCGTATTAAAACTATTTTACGAAGAACCCAAGCCAGTGATGCCAATAGCAAATCAGAGACTCTTTTTGAGCTTAATGTGGATGCACGCCATATTATCTTTAAAAATATTCTGCTTGAACTAACAGCAGCTGAGTTTGATATTTTAGCCATTCTTATTCAATATCGGGACTCTGCCATCTCACGGGAGCAGCTTCTTTATGATAGTGAACATATAGATGACAACTCCTCAATTAAAAACATTGATGTTATCATCTCACGTATTCGGCAAAAACTCTCAACCATTGACCCTCAAAAGAGTTACATTAAACCTGTCCGTGGAATTGGGTATCTGTTAACAGAAAAAATGTAAAGTATCTTTATGAAAAACATCTCTGTTTCAGTCTTTATTAATATCCTCTTTACGTTGGTTATCTCACTTCTATTTACAGCTTTGTTTCTCTTTATCTCTGTCGATAAAGAGAAACAAAAACAAAAAGAGTTTAAAAGAGATAAGCAAATATCCAACTTTTTACTCTCTACAGCTAAAATTAATCGAACCAAAGAGGATTTAGAAAACTTCTACAACACCTTTAATCTAAGACCCGTCTCCTATAACGAGCAACAACTTTTAAGTTTGACACGAGGAGAAGTAGTTTTTGAGAGTAACTCTCTCTATGGGCGTTTACAAATTTTCACCCTCTCTAAAAATAGGTATATCTCTCTTCAACGTTATGGAGGGTTCAATCTTATATTACAAGATAAAGAGTCATTCAATACCAATATGCAAACCATTATCTTAGCCACCATCCTTATCTCAATGCTTTTTGTCTTTCTCTATATTGGAATCTACCGAAAATTAGCTCCTCTAAAAAAACTCAATAAACAGATAGAAGAGTTTGCCAACGGCAATATGAATATTAAAATTACCCAAAAATCAAATGATGAAATAGGAAAAATTGCCCAAAGCTTTGATAATGCACTGCACCATATCCGTACACTCTTAGAGTCTAAAAATCTCTTTATGCGTAACATGATGCATGAGTTAAAAACCCCCATTACAAGAGGTCGTATTGCCATTGAGATGGTAGAAGATGGTACCTCCAAAGAGGTACTTATTCGTGCCTTTGAGCGAATGAATGAACTCATAGCTGAACTGGCACACGTGGAGCGTCTTACCACTCAAGGATTTCAACCTCAAATTCAAGAGGTGGCTATCGATGAGATTATTCAAGAGAGTATCGCACTGCTCTTATGTGACGCTAACAAAATTACCATTCAGACAGAGAATGAGCTACTTATAACTGATGAGAAGCTTCTTACCCTTGCTATTAAAAATCTCTTAGACAATGCATTAAAATATAGTGAAGATGATAAAGCCAGCATCTTAACAAGCCCTTCAAGCATTAAAGTATGCTCAAAAGGAAAAAGCTTGGAGCATCCTCTACAGTATTACCTAGAACCATTTACCCAAGAGGAGAAACGTAACGCTGGTTTTGGGTTGGGGTTGTATATTGTCAATAATATTGCACAACGACTTAACTACCAGTTAAGCTATTACCACAAAGATGGTTTTAATATTTTTGAACTAACCGTAGAAGCCAAGGCATCTTAGTATTGTAAAATACCTTGCTTTAGCTTGTTTATAAAATAGGTATCGCATATCCATTGACACGGTTATTCCATCCATTGACCCATCGTCGTTCATTCTTTTCAGGTGGTGAGTTTCTAACTCTTCTCTCTAAAATTTCTTTAGCTGAACGTGAAAACTCCATCAATGCAGTAGGTCCAGCTTTAACAGGTTGCATATTTTTAAGCACTTGAAGCAGTCCCCAACCTTGGTTATTGTAACGCTCGGTTGCCTTAATCCCTTTACCTTTAAAGTTGATATAGTCAATTAATGGGTACCAGCCCCCTTTAGTAGCTGCTAAGGCGTTGTAGTTGTTTACAATATGTTGTCGATACTGAGGGGCAACGTGTTTAATAATTTCAGGAATGGATGCGTGTAATCGGTCAAAGAAAAACTGAGTCTGTAACCCTTTGGTGTTAACCAATAATACTTTTAACTGCTGAAACTCATTGTCTCCTCTTGCACGCTCAAACGTAGCTCTATCTTTCCATGGAGCCCCTGTTTTTCGTGCTTTAAGTAACCATGCTGGTACTTCTACATTATTGGCAACGTAGTAGTCTATCATTGCTGGGAATGTCTCATCAAATACTTTAGGTTGTCCAGCAGGGTACCAGATAAAATGCCCAATACCAATAGAAGGAAAGGTCTCATTTTTAGACCAGAACATGATATTTTTCGGATTTCCAGAAGTCTCATTTTGATAGATTTTCTCAGCAATGACGTTGAGTTCATACTCTGATAGTTTCGGGGTAGTAACATCTTTGGGATACTCAATCCCACCTGTATTTTGCTTGGTACATGCTGTCATTAACAGTGCTGACAATGCAATAGAAGCCCATATTTTTGTAACTTGCATTTTCTCTCCTAATATATTATATATTTAAGTATAGGAGAAAAAGGCTAATAAAGATATTAAGTTTAAAAATTAATTTGCATGGCTCTTAAAAAACTCTATCCGTTCAGCTGTTAAAGGGTGAGATGCCATCAATGCTCCAATAGTGCTATTACTCTCTTCTGCCCCCTCATATTTTTTAGCCAAAGCTTCAAAAAGATGTGCCATATAAATGGTAGAGACTCCCATTTTTTTCATCTCTTTTAGAGCATGAGCATCAGCTTCTCGTTCAAAATCTCTACTGTAAGAGCTGTTAATCAATACCGTAGGAATAGTCGTTGCCAATACAGAAATATCACCTGTAATATAGCCCACAATCGCCGAAGCGATTCCTGTTTTAATCGCCATTCTCAACGAGTGTTTTTTAACAACATGACCTTTCTCATGAGCTAAAACTCCTAAAATATCTCGAAACTCATCATCCCTACTTAATGCCACCAATTGATCAGTTAGGACAATATCACCTGAGGGTAACGCAAAAGCGTTGGCTCCCATATCAGGAGAGGAACGGAAATGAAGTTTATAACGACTATCTCCTTGGGTAAGCTTATCAAAGTGTGCTTGAATAATACGCTCTTGCCGTTCACTCAGTTTCGATTTTTTTAAAAAACCTTTCTCTAACTGCTCCATAGTCAGTTCACTCATTTTGTCCAAGCTGGTTTGAGGTAAGATATTGGCTAAAAAGTTTGCACTATAGTTTGCACCACCTGTTAACATAAACCAAACAAAACCGATGGTTAAAAGAACCGAACCTATGGTTAATACTAAAGAGCTTTCAATCTTATGTGTTTTGGATTTATTTAGATTAAAATCTAACAAAATTTGGTCAATGGTATCGTTCTGTTCACTCTTACAGCGTACCCCATTAGGAAACTCAATCACGCGAGGTGTATTGCCCAAACGTGACTCAATCACAATATCTTCCAGTGCCACGTCAATATTGTGTGACGCTATTATTACCCGTCTTCCAAAGGTAAAATCTAACGTTACCTCATGCTCTTTGGAGGTTATACCATCATATAACAGTGCATCTACTAACATCTTACATTCCTATATCTATATCAAAGAAGTCAACCATCTCTTCTCCAACGGTTGAGCCTGTCACGTATCCATGTGATTCAAACTGTTCATAATCTTTACATGCAAAAGCTGTATGCTCTAACTTATACTTCAAATAACGTATCTGAGCCCATGGATAGAGTAACCCTAACGAAAAGAGAATTGCCAACGCATTGGTTGCAGCAATCATTCCTAAGGCAAAGGGCTTCATCTCCCCTTTTAGAGGAGCATTGTTTAACGTCGTGTTATCTCGTACAAAGTTAGAGAAGTATCCATCACTAAACCCTTTGTTCCAAAAAACAAAAGGAATATAGAGTACAAAAGCCCCTAAAGCAACCAATATGCGTAAAATATCAGGGTCAACGCTCTCTTTGATAGTTAAGAAAAAATCCGAAAGAGACTCTCCAAAAACAGCATTTACAATGCTTCCTAAAATACCAAATACAAATGCTACAGTAAACACAAAGAGTAACGACCAGAGAAACACTTTTAAGTAGATAGCATAAACCCTTCTTGCTCGCCCCACAAAGTTAAAGTCACCATCTCCATAGTGTGCATTGTCAACAATAAGCTCTTTAAATTTTACATACGAATAGGGAAAAATCAACATAAAGGTGAAGATATTAAGAAAAAGATGTAGTAAGAAGAACTTATAGAAGCTCGAAACCTTTCCTTCATATCGAAACGGAACATTTCGGTAAGAGGTGTTTCTAAGCTTAAAACTAACAGCTTGCCGTACCAACCACGGCATCGCAAGCAACGCAACCAAAGCGATACCTCCAGCTACTTTCAACATAATATGATATTGAGAAAAAATAGTAAAGAGTCCATAAAAGGTAACCACCACAATTCGCCCAATCAAGATTCTAATAGGGTCAGCATTGTATTCAAAATTAGAACCATTTAAGTAGGTATTGGCATAAATATATCTATTTGAGCGTACTTTGGCCCATGCAGAGTAGATTCCCAATGTTAAAATAGTTAATGCAATATTGACTATCCATATACGAAAATACTCCGATGAACTCCCCTTAAACTGAAAATATTTGTAATCAGCAAGAGGTTGTGACTTTAACGCTTCCACTTCATTTTCTAACTCAGAAACCTGTTGTTGCAGGGCTTCAACCGTTACGTTTTCATTATTTGGTGCATCCAAGAGTATCTCCTTAATTTTAAGAGATAAATTCTAACATACTTTGTGTTTAAGAGTTATTAATAAAAACTTAAATTGTTTTATTGTCCTGGATTATAATCAGCATAGTAGACCGAACCATCTGAAAAGGTATTAACCGTTAACTTTGAAAAGCTCTCTAAATATGCCCAAAAGTCATCTTTGATACGCTGTTCCATATCAACTTTTCGTAACGCCTCTTCCATACACCCTAACCACTCATAACGTGACTTTTCATAAATGGAGAAGTCATCATGAAGACGAATCATAAACTCATCTAAATCCATCCCACCTGTTTCACTCTCATAAACCTTTGGACCTCCACAAATCTGTACAAAAAATTTGGTATTTTTTACTTTAACAGCCTCAAAATCCTCTTCATCTTGAGGAAAAAAATGGGCAATATCACTCTCATAAATAATATCATAAAAATCATACATCAAGTTTTTCATCCCCTCTTCTCCTCCAACAGCTTCATAGAACTCTGCTGTAGGATTTTTATACTTCACATCTTCACCCATTACTACTTTTGATACTTCATAACTCATCGTCATACTCCTAATAATTTAAACTATTCTATCAGACTTATAATAAATATAACTTGTTCATATTATTTAATCACAATATCGTTTTAAGACGTCACCATAAGCATCAATTCGTCTGTCTCGTAGAAATGGCCAAATATCTCGAACCTCTTTGGTACGTTCTTCATCTATAGTAGCATAAACAATCATCTCCTCTTCACCTGCTTGTGCTAAAAGATGCCCTTGTGGGTCACAGACAAATGAGTTTCCCCAAAAATGAATTCCCTCCATGACTCCTGAGCTATCCTTCTCAAATCCCACTCTGTTACAAGACAGCACAGGCAGACCATTGGCAATAGCATGAGAGCGTTGAATGGTCATCCAACTCTCTAACTGTCTCTTTTTTTCTTTTTCACTATCTTCATTAAACCACCCAATGGCTGTGGGGTAGATTAAGAGTTCAGCCCCTTTAAGGGTCATTAGTCTGGCTGCTTCTGGGTACCACTGATCCCAGCAGATAAGCACACCCAATTTTCCAACAGAAGTCTCAATTGGCTCAAATCCTAAATCCCCTGGGGTAAAGTAGAACTTCTCATAAAACCCAGGGTCATCAGGAATATGCATCTTTCTGTACTTTCCAGCCACACTTCCATCTTTCTCAAACACCACAGCCGTGTTGTGATAAAGCCCCTCTGTTCTTTTTTCAAAAAGAGAGGTAACTAAGACCACATTATAGCGTTTAGCAACTTCTCCCCAATAGACAACATCTTCACGCCAAGTGTTGGCATATTTAAAAAACTTAGTATCTTCACTTTGACAAAAGTATTCACGCTGATGCAACTCTTGCAACACAATTAACTCTGCCCCAGATAAAGATGCTTTTTTAATACGTTTAACTGTTTTTCTTAAATTTTTTTGATAATCCTCATCATATTTTTTTTGAATTAATGCAACTTTCATTTCTCTACTTTTTAGATAGATTCTAACATAATTTTAACATTCTTGAAATCTATCTATAAAAAAATAAATTAAAATATATATATTAATATTTGTTTATAAATTATAGTAAATATTATTTTAAGTTTAAAATTGTTATACTTCACTATAAGAAAGGATATAGGATGATTAATTTAGAGTTTAAAAACAGATTTTATCTATTAAGTATGACCTTTTTATTGTTAATGGGATGTGGTTCTCAAGGCAGTAGTTCAGCCAAAGAGAACGAAGCTGTTACACGTAGTCCAGCCAATACGTTTAAAGAACTCACAGCCCAAGAGCAAGAGACATTAGACCTTTTAAGTACTAACCAGCAAGCCTTGTTAGAGGCTATTAATAAGGAGCGTTCTCAAAAACAGATATGTGGAGAGTTAGGAGCATTTGGTCCTGTTCAACCATTAAGATGGAATAGCTCACTCTATGCTTCGGCCCTAGAACACGCTACAGATTTGGCTGTGAGTAATACCTTCTCGCATGATGGCTCTGGAACAGCATCTGATATTACAGGTGATGGACGACCAAGTAAATTTTATGAACGTATTCTTGCTAATGGATACAGTAATTTTCATAAAGTAGGAGAAAATATTGCAGGTGGACAACAAGAGCTAACGCAAGTAATGCATGATTGGATGGCAAGCCCAAAACATTGTCAGAATATTATGAATAGTAGCTATACCGAAGTAGGTGTTGCTATTATGATTAACAATAACAGTGATTATCAAGTCTACTGGGCTCAAAATTTTGGCAGTAAACGGAGTTAAATCTTAACGATACTACTACCCAGTACCTTCACCCAGAATGCAATCTATTATATGAAAATTAACGCATAAATTTCATACCGAAGGTACTGAGTAGTGGTATCACTAAACAATCTGCATGGTCGAACAGTGCAGACTCCCCCCCTCTTCAATTAACCGTGAACACTCCACAGGAATTATCTCTCTGTCACTAAAAAGCATCTTAAAAACCTCATGAGCCACCTTATCCTCTTTCACCGAATAGGTCGGATAGACCAATGCCCCCTCAGTAATGAGAAAATTGGCATAGGTCGCAGGTAAGCGATTCCCCTCTTCATCATATTTTGCACTTGGCATTGGCAAAGCAACAAGTTTATAGGGCTTCCCCTCCAAAGTTTGAAACTCCATCAACTGCTCTTCCATTTTGCGTAATGCTTCATAGTGTTCATCCTCTTGGTCTCGACACTGCACATAAGCAATCGTCTCTTCATTCACAAACCGAGCCAAAGTATCAACATGAGAGTCGGTATCATCCCCAGCCAAATAGCCATAATCCAACCACAACACCCTCTTTGTCCCCAAGTAGTCAGCCAACTTTGCCTCAACCTCTTCTCTGCTCAATCCCCCATTACGATTTTCATTGCACAAACACGCCGAGGTAGTCAAAACAGTCCCCAACCCATCCGACTCAATCGCTCCCCCCTCTAAAACAAAGTCGATGCTTTCAAGTGGGGTCGTTCCCAAATACCCCTTTTTATGAAGTATTCGATTCACCAAGTTATCCAACCCAGCCTCAAACTTCCCACCCCACGCATCAAATGTGAAGTCAAGCAGTTTTACTTCACCCTCTTCTAACACAGAGATATACCCATAATCACGCACCCACGTATCATTGGTAGGTATCTCAATAAAACTCATGTTGCGTGTCGAACAGAAGTGACTTGAAATATCGTCTCGACGCTCACAAACAATGTAAACAGGTGTCTTATAAGCAATCGCCTGAGCAATACGGATAAAGGGAACTAATGCTGAATTTAAGTCGTTATTCCAGTCGCTATTTTTGTGGGGAAATGCCATTAAGACGGCTCTCTGTTTGTGCCATTCGGCAGGAAAAATTCTCATAACCATGCTCCTACATCACTCTCATCGCATCAAGGAGTCTCATTCATCTCCAAAAAACAATAAAAAGAGTATAATTCTATCCATATACTAACTAAGGATTTTTATGTTTGACTTTAATGCCCTCGACGATGAAAAAAAAGAGGAGTTACACCAACTATTGTTACAATGTGCCAACAGTTTTGGAGGTAAAAACTTCTTTTTACAACTACTTGAAGAGCTACGAGAGGGGAATTCTCACCCTTTAATCAGTCGTCATCAAGATTTCCTCTCAGAGTTTGGTACTATCCGTTGGGGTAAAATTATCTTCAATGACAAAATTGAACTCATTAAACAAATTAGAACCTCAAAACGTGAAACAGCCAATATTTTACCTGCCAAAGAGGAGAAGAGTCACAAACGTATTCTCAACCTCATCCGAACCCTCGAACCCATCACTTTTTCCGTTCGCCCAAACCTACGAGAAAATGGAGAGGGATTCGACTTTAAAGCGTTTGAGAAAATAGACGAAACCACCACCCATCTCAACCCAATTTTTGAAGCTCTATTCTTCTCTTCCGTTGAGAGTGTTAAAAAAGTTTTGAACTATAGTTCTTAACTAAAAATAATTCCTTTTACGCTTCCCCAAACAGAATCCCAAAAGGAATTGCCCAAAATTCATAGCCATCTCTGCTTATGGGTAAAATTTCATCTCCCCCATAAAAAAGATATCCTGCTTTAAAACTATCACCTGCATTCTCTGCTAAACGTACCAATCCTCTTAAATACTCTACTTTCAAGGTAGCAGAAGATTTTACTTCAATAGCAATAATAGTTCCATTTTTCTGTTCCAAGACCAAATCAACCTCATAATTTCCATCTCGGTAGTGATATATCTGTAAAGATTTTTGAGAGTAGGTTGAATGTTTCAATAATTCTGCATAGATAAAATTTTCTACCAAATTTCCTAGCATTTCTCGCTCTGATACGATAAGTGAATGTCTATCAAGACCCACTAAATTTGCAACTAATCCTGTATCTAAAAATTGGATTTTAGGTGTCTTAACTTCTCGTTTCCCTCTATTGGTAAAGTAGGGGTTGACCCGTTTTACTAAAAAGAGTGCTTCAAGTATCTCAATATCTGACTTTACAGTCGTATCTTTGATACTTAAATGTTTTGAAAGTGAGCTATATTTTAGAAGATTACTGGTCATATTTGCCAAAATTCGTAGCAACTTATGAATTTCAGACTTATTCTCTTGGCTTATTCTTTTGACTAAGGACAAGTCTTTCTCTATACGTGCCTCAATATAGCTCTCAAACCAACTCTCTTGTGAACGTGCTGATTTTCCTTGTACTGAAGGGTACCCCCCTATCACCATCTGTTCCACCATTACCTCATACTCTTTTTTGAGAAATTTGAAATTAGTAATCTCTTGACTGAAAAGCATATCAATCACATTTTTTGAACTGTTACTCAACTCAAATCCAGAGAGAGGAAAGAGTGAAACAGAAACCATTCGTCCTGCTAATGACTCTCTAATGGCAGACATTTTAAAAAGGTCTGCACTTCCTGTCAACAGAAACATTCCTGTTTTATTTTTCTCATCTACCACAATTTTTAGAGCTAAAATCACCTCAGGAACGAGTTGAATTTCATCAATGACACAAGGAGATTTAGAAAGTTGCCGTATAAAATTAATAGGATTACTTTGAGCCGTCACTCTTGTGGAATCATTATCAAAACTATAATATGCCATTCCCTTTGCCTTGGCTATCTCTTTAGAGAGTGTTGTCTTGCCACTTTGACGAGGTCCATTAATGGAGACAATTCTAAAATCTTCTAACAATTCAAAGATAATGGGGGTAATATTTCTACTTATATACATACTATCATCATACCATATCATGAGTTAACAAAAGTTAAAACATGAGTTAACATGATTAATATCCTGAATTAACATTATATTTTTTACTTTACAAGTTGGTTTTAGCTATAATCCTCCTATGGCATATATCAAAATAAACAGACAAAATTTCTTTCATAATCTATCTCAATTCACCAACAAATGTGGCTCAAAAGAGCAGATAGGCATTGTCTTAAAAGACAATGCTTACGGGCATGGGTTAGAACTCATGGCACAACTTTCCCAAGAGTTTGGGCTAACCCAAGCTGTGGTGCGTACTTTTAATGAAGCCCAAACTATTAAACCCTATTTTAACAATATTTTAGTACTTGGTGACCGAGCCATTGTTGATGAGAAAACCTCTTTTGCACTCAACTCACTACATGACATAGAAGTTGCAAAAAAAAGTGCTAAAGTTGAACTTAAAGTTGACACAGGAATGCACCGTAATGGAATCGCTATCAATGAACTAGAAGAAGCTTTAAAACTTATAAAAGAAAAAGAGCTTAACTTAGTTGGCGTGATGACCCACAACCGTTCAGCCGATGAACTCAGTAGCGAACTCTTTTGGCAACAAAAAAAATTTGAACAGGTCGTAGGTGTGACCATGTCACACGGTTTTAAAAACATCCGTTACCACTCCTTCAACTCAGCCACAGCCCTACGACTCCCCTGTCAACAAGAGGAGTTTATCCGTCTAGGCATCGGAGCGTACGGCTACTCTGAACTCCCTGCTATCTATGAAACATTAGCGTTAAAACCTGTCCTCTCCCTTTGGGCAAAAAAAGTGGCAACCCGAACGCTCAAAAAAGGGGAACGCATAGGCTACGGTGGACAATTCACAGCCCCAAGAGAGATGACCGTCTCTACCTACGACCTAGGCTACGGTGATGGTTGGATGCGAAGCAATAGTTTCGAGCCATTCATCACAGCCGAAGGGCTACCCCTCCTTGGACGAGTCTCTATGGATTATGTTATTTTGG
>Ga0256828_1001457_pt1 | contig 14764 bp, 17 predicted proteins | sample CV88metaG_FD_185993 | JGI IMG/M metagenome (GOLD analysis project Ga0256828, IMG submission 185993) | Hydrothermal vent microbial communities from East Pacific Rise, Pacific Ocean - CV88 | ecosystem: Environmental > Aquatic > Marine > Hydrothermal vents | place: Pacific Ocean: East Pacific Rise...
TGGTATCAAAGCACCAAAAACAAAAAATATAGATATTTTAGAAAATTTTATTGAAGGGTTTATTTTAGGTGATTATGAATTTGATAAATATAAATCTAAAAAAGCAAAACATCTTAAAAAAATTGAAATTATTGAAAATGAACTTTTAAAAGATGCTATTAGAGTAGGGCAAGTTAGAGCTAAAAGTATTTGTCTAACAAGAGATATAGTAAATTCTATGCCTGATGAGGTATATCCAGAAACTATGGCAAAATATGCAAAAAATATAGCAAAAGAGAATGGATATGATTGTCAAATTTATGATGAAAAATATCTTAAAAAAGAGGGATATGGGGCATTTTATGCAGTAGCAAAAGCAAGTACACATAAACCTAGACTAATTCATTTAACTTATAAACCTAAAAAACCAAAAAGAAAAGTTGTTTTAATAGGTAAAGGTTTAACATATGATAGTGGAGGGCTAAGCCTAAAACCAGCTGATTTTATGGTAACTATGAAAAGTGATAAATCAGGTGCAAGTGCAGTGCTTGGTATTATGAATGCAGTAAAAAAACTAAATCTTGATGTAGAGGTACATGGAATTATAGGTGCTGCTGAAAATATGATAGGTGGAAATGCTTATAAACCAGATGATATTTTAACTGCAAAAAATGGAAAAACTATTGAAGTAAGAAATACAGATGCTGAGGGAAGATTAGTTTTAGCTGATTGTTTATGTTATGCTGAAGAAAATATTAAAGATTTTGATTATATGTTTGATTTTGCTACTTTAACAGGAGCATGTGTAGTAGCAGTTGGTGAATATACAAGTGGAGTTATGGGATTTAATGATAAAACAAAAGATTTAGTTGTTAAAATGGGTGAAAAAGTAGCAGAACTTTATGCACCACTTCCATTTAATAGATATTTACCAAAGCTTCTAAAAAGTAGTGTAGCTGATATCTGTAATATTGCTTCAAGTAGATATGGTGGAGCTATTACAGCTGGGCTATTTTTAAGTGAATTTGTAAGTGAAGAAAATAAGAAAAAATGGACTCATATTGATATAGCTGGACCTGCATTTGTAGAAAAAGAGTGGGGATATAACTCTCATGGTGCAAGTGGGGCTGGAGTTAATATGATGCTTAGACTTCTTTATGAGCTACAAAAATAACTTAATTAAATTAAATGAATGGGATTATATTAATATTTTTTAATGGATTGTATATTTAGAATATTAACAAAAGATAAAGAGCTTTTTGAATATCTAAAAAAAGAAGCAGATGGTTGGAGTGAAAAAGGGCTTGTAATTTTTAATAATATAAAATGTCATTATTTTTATGAATTTGAGGATTTAGATATAGAGATGTTAGTTACTCCTTTTAGGATTGAAAAAGGAGTAGTTAATGGTTTTTATTTTGATGGAGAAATCAAAGATATTAATGAAGAGATTTTAGAAAAATTTAATATGCAAAAGTATGAACCAATTATTTGGAAAGAATGGGATAGTGATGAAATCCCATTTTAATTTAGTATAATTTCAACAAAAAAAAAGGAAATAAATGAAAGTAGGAATAGTAGGTTTACCAAATGTAGGGAAAAGTACAACTTTTAATGCCTTAACAAAAGCACAAAATGCAAATGCACAAAACTTCCCATTTTGTACGATTGAGCCAAATAGTGCAATAGTACCAGTACCAGATAAAAGAATAGATGCTTTAGCAAAAATTGTAAATCCAGATAAAATCCAATATTCAACTATTGAATTTGTTGATATTGCTGGACTTGTAAAAGGTGCAAGTAAGGGTGAAGGACTTGGTAATCAATTTTTAGCAAATATTAGAGAAACTGATTTAATTTTACATATGGTTAGATGTTTTGATGATGATAATGTAATCCATGTAGAAAATTCAGTAGATCCAATTAGAGATATTGAAATAATTGAGCAAGAGCTTCTTTATGCAGATATTCAACAACTTGAAAAAAGAATCGAAAGATTAAAAAAACAAGCAAGAGGAAATAAAGATGCAGCAAAACAACTTGAAGTTGCTGAAAAACTACAAGAATTTTTACTAGAAGGTGAACCTGTAAGTAGTTTTGATGATGATAGTGATGAATTTGCAGCTTTAAGAAAAGAGATGAATTTCTTAACAGATAAAGAGATTATGTATGGTGCAAATGTAGATGAAGATGGGTTAATGGAAGATAATGACCATGTAAAAAAACTAAAAGAATATGCTGCTACTAAAAATAGAGAAGTGGTAAAACTTTGTGCTAAACTTGAAGAAGATATGATAGATATGAGTGATGAAGAGAAAAAAGAATTTTTAGCTGATTTAGGTGCAGACGAATCAGGATTAGAGCAAATTATTAGAAAATCATTTGCAAAACTTAATCTAATCAACTATTTTACAGCTGGAAAAATCGAAGTAAGAAGTTGGACTATTGTAAATGGATGGACTGCACCAAAAGCTGCAGGTGTAATTCATGGTGATTTTGAAAAAGGGTTTATTAGAGCTGAAGTTATATCATATGAAGATTTTGTAGAATATGGTGGTGAACAAGGTGCAAAAGAAGCAGGAAAAATGAGATTAGAAGGAAAAGAATATATCGTTAAAAATGGTGATGTAATGCACTTTAGATTTAATGTATAAAAAATTTTTCATTTTCTATTCACAAAACTGAAATTTTTATGTATAATTCTGATTACAAAGTGTTAAGTAGGGATACGCAAGCCGAACGGACTTTGGGTGTAGTTGAAAGCACTACAAAATAAGAAAATTTTTAAGGAGAAATAATGAAAAAAGCATTATTTTTATTAGTTGCATTAACTGGACTTGCATTTGCAGGTGAAACATTAGAAGCTTATTCTGTATTAGCAGCAGTAGTTGGTCTTGGGATCGCTGCATTAGGTGGAGCTATCGGTATGGGACATACTGCAGCAGCTACAATCGCTGGTACAGCTAGAAACCCTGGTATGGGTGGTAAATTAATGGGAACAATGTTCATCGCATTAGCGATGATCGAAGCACAAGTTATTTATACACTTGTATTAGCTTTAATCGCTCTTTACAGCAACCCATTCATCGGTTAATCCGAACTTCTTTCCCTTTTTGGGAATAACTTCAAATTTTTTAAACTCCATTTTAAACTTAAACTATAATTTTTATGCGAATGTGGTGGAATTGGTAGACACGCTATCTTGAGGGGGTAGTAAGCTAAGCTTGTGCGGGTTCAAATCCCGCCATTCGCACCATAATTACTATAAATTTCTTAAATATTTTATTGCTTATAATTATAAAGTCATATAATTTTGTTATAATTTTCTATAAACTTAATATACCAAGGATAAAAATGAAAGTAGAAGTAACAACACCAAATAAAAATTATGAAATTTTAATAGATAATTTACCTGAGATTACTCAAGATACAAAAGTGGCAATTATTACAAATCCTACTGTTAGTGGACTTCATATTCATAAATTAGTTTCTAAACTTAAAGCAAAAGAATTACATATAGTTACTTTACCTGATGGAGAAGAATATAAAAATTTTGAATCTATAAATTTTGGACTTGATAGACTTTTTGATGCAAAATTTGATAGAAATTCTGTATTAATCGCTTTTGGGGGTGGTGTTATAGGTGATATGACTGGATTTATGGCTAGTATTTTTTTAAGAGGAATTAAATTTATTCAAATTCCAACAACTTTACTTTCAATGGTAGATAGTAGTGTAGGTGGAAAAACTGGGATAAATAATAAATATGGAAAAAATTTAATAGGTGCTTTTTATCAGCCAGAAGCTGTGTATATTGATCCTAGTTTTTTAGAAACATTACCAAAAAGAGAGTTTGCAGCTGGTATGGCTGAAGTGATTAAAATGGCTGTAATGTTTGATAAAGTGTTTTTTGAAAATATTAAAGATAGCAAACTAACAATAGAAGAGATTATTAGAAATAGTGTAGAATTAAAAGCAGATGTAGTAAATCAAGACGAAAAAGAAAAAGGGGTTAGAAGTGTATTAAACTATGGTCATACTTTTGGTCATGTGATTGAAAATCTTACAAATTATTCTACTTATTTACATGGAGAAGCTGTAGCGATTGGTATGGTTATGGCAAATAAATTAGCAAATAAGTTAGGTTATTTAAGTGAAACTGAAGAAAAAGAGATAAAAAAATGTTTAGAAGAAAATAATCTTCCTACAACATTTAAAATTGAAAATGTAGAGGATTTTTATGAGCATTTTTTTGCTGATAAAAAAACATTAAATAACTCTATTAAATTTATTATCCCTAATGGAATAGGAAATTATAAAATAGTAAAAGATATTGATAAAGAAGTTATTATTGAAGTATTAAAGGAATTTAGTTGAGAATATTTTTAATTTGTATTATTTTTATTAGTACTATTTTTGCACAAAATTTAGAAAACAATAAAACTATACAAAAATATGCCCTAGAAATAGAACATATAGATAAAACATTAAATCAATTAGATTTTTATATAAAATATGAGAATTATCAAAAATTAATAGAGTTAAAACATAAATTAGAAATCATAAAAAGAGAAATATATAGATTAAAAAGAAGAAGACAAACAAAAAAAACAAAAGAACAATTAGATACTTTACAATTACAAAAGATTGCTTATACTAAACAATTAGAAATTATGAGTGGAGGAAAAGATAATCTATTTGACACTATTATTTCAATAAATCCTCTTCCTAAGCCTTTTAATATCACAAATCCATTTGGTATTTTTAGTGCTATAACATATATAAAAAATTTAGATGAGATAATTAAAAAATATGAAAAAAAATATAAAGAATTAGATGAAATTTTAGAATTATTACATAAAAAATATGAAATTATTAAAAAAATGAAAGTTGATACTACATCTATTCAAAAAACTATGCAAGATTTTGAACTTGCAAAATCAATATATTATTCTAAACTTATGCAAATAAAAACTGAAGCAAAATTATATATTCAAACAATGAGGGATGAAGAAAAATTTCAAATTAATAAATTAATTACTTTAATTATTACTATTTTTATATCTATTTTATTTTTTACATTAGTTAAATTTGCTTTTAGAAAATATGCACAAAATATAGAAAATATTTATTTAATAAATAAAATTATAAATTTTTTAAATTTTACTATTGCTGTTTTAATTATAGCTTTTTTTTATATAGATAATGCAACTTATTTAATTACTATTTTAGGATTTGCATCAGCAGGGATTGCTATTGCTATGAAAGATTGGTTTATGAATATTTTCGGATGGTTTGTTATTTTAACTACAGGTAATTTTAAAGTTGGTGATAGAATTAAAGTTGTTTTACAAAATGGACAAGTAAAAATAGTAGGTGATGTTATAGATATTACAGTTTCTAGAATAGTTATCCATGAAGATGTAACAATGACTACTTATGATGAAAATAGAAGAGCAGGTAGAATAGTTTTTATTCCAAATAATGTTATTTTTACAAATCCTATATTTAATTATACTCACAATGGATTAAGAGCAGTATGGGATGGAATAGATATAACAATAACTTTTGATAGTAATTACAAAAAAGCTGAATATTTAGCAAAAGAGATAACTAAAAAATATTCAAAAGGATATACAGATATTACTAGAAAACAGTTAAATAAGCTAAGAAGTACTTATAATATTAAAAATACACAAGTTGAACCTAGAATTTTTACATTTATAGGAGAATATGGTATAGTAATTAGTTGTTGGTATTTAAATAATTATGCAACTTTAAATCTTAGAAGTAAAATTAGTGCAGAGATTTTGGATACATTTTTAAAAGAAGATGATATTACAATAGCTTATAATACAATGAATATTAAGGTAAAAAATGAACAACTTATTGAAACTCAAACATCTCTACACACTTAAAATGTTAGGAGAAGAATATTTTGAAGGATTTGATATACAAGAATCAAATTTGGAAATTCCTGAAAATTTAAAAGAATTACAAAATATAGTAAATAGTTGCTATTTATGTAATTTAGCTAAAACTAGAACAAATGTAGTGTTTGGGGAAGGAAACCCATCAGCAAAACTTATGTTTATAGGAGAAGCACCAGGAAGAGATGAAGATTTACAAGGTAAACCTTTTGTAGGTAGAAGTGGGGAAGTTCTTACAAAAATGATAGAGAATGTACTTTTTTTAAAAAGAGAAGATGTTTATATAGCAAATATTATAAAATGTCGTCCTCCTCAAAATAGAGATCCAGAACTTAGTGAAGTTGAAAGTTGTAAAGGATATCTTTTAAAGCAAATAGAAATTATAAAACCAAAAATTATAGTTACTTTAGGAAGAATAGCTTTTAAATATTTATTAAATGATGAAACACCTATTACTAAAGCAAGAGGTAAAATTTATGAGTTTAGAGGTATAAAAGTAATTCCTACTTTTCATCCTAGCTATCTTTTAAGAAATCCAAGTAAAAAAAGAGAAGCAATGATTGATTTAAAATTTATTAAGGAGTTTTTATGAGAATTTTTATTTTATTTTTTATAGTTATACAGCTATTTGCTAGTGATATAAATGTTACAGATAACAATATTAGCAATGATATTAATAATAGTGATATGTTATTAGATTTACCAGAATTAAATGAAGAAAATATTACAATACAAGCAAATCCTGAAATAAATAGACAATCTATGAATATTGCCATTATTTTGGATAAAAATAAATTTTTTAAATTTATTCCAAATATTTTAAATTCAATCAATGCTTATATGATAAAAAAAGATATAGATTATAATATTACTTTATTTAATCAAGATGAGAATTTAACTAAAGAATTAAATGAAATTACTCCTAAATATAAATATATTTTTACTTATTTTACAAATGCAGATCAATTAAATGTATTAGAAAATTACCCAAAAAATTATTTTTTTGTACCTACTTTAAATAAAAAACAATCAATGATAGATAGTGATAATATATTTTTTGGTGGTATTGATTATGAAAATCAAGTAAATACATTAAATCAATTTATTTCAGGTAAAACTTTTATTATTTATGATAATAGCAATTTATCTAAATATATTACAACTTTAGTAGATGAGACATTAGAAGTACCACATGTTATTAGAAAATATCCTGTATATTATTCTAAAGATTTTAATAAAACATTTGTTTATTTAAATACAAATATTGTAAATACGGCTCAAATTTTAGCTAATTTTACTTATCATGAAATAGAAACAAAATCTATTGTTACTACACAAATAAGTTATTCCCCGTTTATTTTTGCTTTAACAAACAGTGATGATGTTCAAAATTTAATTTTAGCAAATTCTATTTTTAATATTAATCCTGTTATTGAAGATAATAATCTAAATTTAGGAACAGATATTGATTTTAATTGGTTAAATTTTACAACATCTACTTTGTTAAATGTTGCATATAATTTAGAAACAAAAGATACTTATTATTATTTAAATGATTTTGATTTATATATTTACTTTAATCAAGTAGAATATAAAACAAATTTATATAGAATATTCCAAAATGGATTTATAAAAATAGAAAATTAAATTTTTTTAGTATAATTACAAAAAAATTACAAAGGTGAATGATGAAAAAAATTTTGATAGCTTGTTTTGCTTTAATTACATTATTAAATGCTACAGAAACTAGATTAAATGATTATATTAAATTTGCAAAAGTTGTAAATATAATAGAAAAATATTATGTAGAACCTTTAACAACAGATAAAATTATAGAAAAACTTCTAAAAGGTGGAGTTTCAGCACTTGATGCACATTCATCTTTTTTAGATAAAAAAGGGTATAAAGAATTACAAGTTACTACAAATGGTGAATTTGGTGGACTTGGTATAGTTGTAGGGATGAGAAAAGGTGTTCTTACTGTTATTTCTCCTATTGATGATACACCAGCTTATAAAGCAGGAGTAAAAGCAAATGATGTTATTTTAAAAATAGATAATAAAGCTACTATTGATATGACATTGGATGAAGCAGTAAATTTAATGAGAGGAAAACCTGGAACAAAAATCACTCTTACTCTTATTAGAGATGGAAAACCTGTAATTGTACATATTACAAGAGCGATAATTAAAGTAAAATCAGTAAAATCTTATGATTTCAAAAATTATCCAAAAATTAAATATATAAGAATTTCTTCTTTTGATAGAAATGTTGTTACTTCTTTAAAAAGAATTATGAGTAATCTAAAAGGTAAAAAAGGATTGATTATTGATCTTAGAAATAATCCAGGGGGACTTTTAAATCAAGCACTTGGTACTTTAGATATGTTTATTGATGATGGAACATTATTAAGTGAAAAAGGTAGAGCAAGAGAAAATAAAGTTTGGTATGCACATAGTTCAGGTACATATTCAAATATTCCTATAGTAATACTTGTAAATGGTGGAAGTGCTAGTGCTAGTGAAATTGTAAGTGGTGCTATGCAAGATCACAAAAGAGCGATTATTGTAGGTGAGAAAACATTTGGAAAAGGTAGTGTTCAAGCTATTATTCCTATTAATAAAGAAGAAGCAGTAAGACTTACTATTGCTAAATATTATCTTCCAAGTGGAAGAACGATCCAAGCTGTAGGAGTTACTCCTGATATTAAAGTAGTTCCAGCTAAAATAACACCTATTAAAAATATGGGTATTGATATTAAAGAAAGTGATTTAAAAGCTCATTTAAAAGCAGAACTTAATAAAATTGATAAGAAAAAAATAAAATCAAATAAAAAAGAAAAATATAAATCTATAAAAGATGATAATCAACTTCAAACTGCAGTTGATATATTAAAAGCATTAATCATCACAAAGGAGAAAAATTGAAAAAAGAACTTTTATATGAAGGAAAAGCAAAAAGAATTTATGCTACAGAAAATCCAAATGAAGTAATTTGTGAATACAAAGATGCTTTAACTGCATTTAATGGTGAAAAAGCATCTTCTGAAGAAGGAAAAGGTGCTTTAAATTTAGCAATTACTACTGTTATTTTTGAAGCTCTAGAAAAAGCTGGAATTCCTACTCACTTAATAAAAAAATTAAGTGATACAGAACAACTTGTAAAAAAATGTGATATTATCTTAATTGAAGTAGTTGTAAGAAATATTGCAGCTGGAAGCTTAGCTAAAAGATTAGGGCTTAAAGAAGGTGAAAAATTACCTTTTACTATAGTTGAATTTTATTATAAAAAAGATGAACTTAATGATCCACTTATTAATGATGATCATTGTATGATATTAGGTCTTGTAGATGATAGAAAAGAATTAGATTTACTTAGAGAATATGGTTTAAAAGTAAATGATTTCTTAGTTGAATTTTTTGGAAATGCTGGTATGACACTAGTTGATTTCAAAATTGAATTTGGTAAAGATGCTCAAGGAAATATTATTTTAGCCGATGAAATTACACCAGATAGTTGTAGATTATGGGATAAAGAGACTGGTAAAAAAATGGATAAAGATATTTTTAGACAAGATTTAGGTGATTTAAAATCAGCTTATGAAGAAGTTTTAAAAAGGATAGCAAAATGAAAGTAGTAGCAAATATTTATTTAAAAAATGGAGTTTTAGATCCTCAGGGAAAAGCAGTTCATCATGGACTTGATGCACTTGGATTTGAAGGTGTAAATGATGTAAGAGTTGGTAAACAAATCGTAATTGATTTAGATACTAATGATGAAGCAAAAGCTATAGCTGAAGTTGAAGCTATGTGTGAAAAATTACTTGCAAATACAGTTATTGAAAATTATGAAGTGGAAGTAAAAAAATGAGAGTTTCAGTAGTAGTATTCCCTGGGACTAACTGCGATAGAGATACTAAATGGGCTTTTGAAGAGATTGGTGCTAAGGTTGAATTTGTATGGCACAATGAACATGACCTTAAAAATCCAGATTTAGTAGTTTTACCTGGTGGATTTAGTTATGGAGATTATTTAAGAAGTGGTGCTATTGCAAGATTTTCACCTATTATGAAAGAAGTGATTGAATTTGCAAATAAAGGTGGATATGTATTAGGTATCTGTAATGGATTTCAAGTATTGCTTGAATCTCATTTATTACCTGGGGCTATGAAAAGAAATGAAAACTTACATTTTATTTCAAAACATCATCACTTAAAAGTAGTAAATAATGATAATAAATTTTTAAGAAATCTTGAAGTTGGTGAAATTGTAAATATTCCTATCGCTCATGCAGAAGGTAACTATACACCTGAGAGTGAAGAAGCATTAAAAAAAATGTGGGATAATGGACAAATTTTACTTCAATATGTAGATAAAAATGGAAACTTATCAAATCCAAATGGAAGTGCTGATTCAATAGCTGGGATTTGTAATGAAAATAAAAATGTATTTGGTTTAATGCCACATCCAGAAAGAGCTATGCAATCAATTCTTGGAAGTAGTGATGGAGTAAGAATGCTAACATCATTTTTGGAGAAATAAATGAAAAAGTTTTTTCTTTTATTTTCTATTCCTTTTATTCTTTTTGGTTATCAAGTAGAAATTAAAGAATGGGGTAGTAATCATACTTTTTATAGTTTTTTAAAAAAACATAATATTCCTTTTAGTATTTATTATACATTACCTAAAAAAGTGCAAAAAGATTTAGGTGCTATACCAAAAGATAGTGATGTATATCTTTTAAAAGATGGTAGTGTTATAAAACAAGCACTTATTCCTTTTAATGATGAAAAACAATTACAAATTATTAAAAAAGGTGATAAATATATCACTAAAATAGTTCCTATTAGATACACAACAACTGAAAAAGTTGCAAAAATAAATGTGAAAAATTTTCTTTCTTATGATGTATATCAAAATACTAAAAACCCATATTTATCTCAAAAATTAGTAAATATTTTTTCTGATAGAGTAAATTTTAGAGTTTTACCAAAAGATAGTGTTATTGATGTGTATTATAAAGTAAAAAGTAGATTTGGAAAAACAATCGGTACAGATGTTATTTATGCAAAGATTAGTAATAAATATTATAATATTAGTGCATATAAATATACAGATGGTAGATATTATGATGATGGTGGAAGAAGCTTAAAAGGAATGTTTTTAGCTTATCCTATGAGATTTAGAAGAATTTCTTCCCCTTTTGGAAGAAGATATCATCCTATTCTTCACAAATGGAGAATGCATGATGGAATAGATTTAGTAAATAGAGTAGGTACACCTATTCATACTGTAGCCGATGGTAAAGTTGTTTATAGAGGATGGATGAGAGGATATGGAAATGTTGTTGAAGTTAAGCATAGAAATGGTTATTTGACTTTATATGGACATTTAAAAGGGTTTGCTCATATTAGAGTAGGGCAATATGTAAGACAAGGTCAAACAATAGCATATATGGGAAATACAGGACTTAGTACAGGTCCTCATCTTCATTTTGGAGTAATGCATAATGGTAGATGGATAAATCCTTTAAAAATAAAACAACAAGCAAAAACAAGATTATATGGTAAAAAAAGAAAACAATTTTTAGCATATGTATCACAAATTAATGAACAGTTAAATAATAAGGTAGCTATGAAATGAGAATAATTTTATTATTCCTAGCTACTTTTCTTTTTGCAAATGAAAGATACTTAATAGCTAAATTTGAAGATTTAAAACCTTATTACTACAATCATCAAATAGTACATTTAAAACTAAAAATTATAAGTGCAAAAGATGGAAATATTTCAGTAGTTGATGATAGAAATAGAACTTATGATGTAACAAAAGATGGCTTTAGTTATATTTCTAATATCAATTTTGAATTAAATAATACTTTTCCTATTTTTAATGTATATTTAAAAGAAAATAATGTTACTCTAGATTCTTTAGAACTACAAGTTTTATCTAAAGTAAAACAGTTATATCCTCCTAAAAAATTTTGTGGAATAATTGCTAAAGATTTAAAAATCAAAGATAAGATTATGGTTAATTATGATAATACTCATAATATTGTATATTGGACTGTTATTACATATGATGGGGTTGGAAGTAGATTTAAACTAAATTTACAAGAAGAAAAATTATATTTTTCAGATAAAAATAATACAGCTGATATATATAATTATTCAGCTATTGTACCAATAGATAAAAAAGATTTTTCTTTTAGTTATTTTAATGTTGATAAAAACAAATATCAAGCTATAAAATTTCATATAGAACCAAAAAATGAAACTATAAGTACTCAAACAGATATAAAGCCTATGGCAAAAACAAATTTATATATTATTAATATAAGTTTAGGTGTTTTATTAGTTATATGGCTATTATTATTTATTTATAGAAGAAAAATATTTTATATTATTTTAATGATTATTGTAATTGCTATATTAGTAGTGATTAATTTACCAAAAAAAGAGATTATATTACCTAAAGGTACAAAAATACATATATTACCATTTAAAGGTTCAACCATTTTTATGGTATTACCTCATGATAAAAAGGTTCAAGTTTTACTAAATAAAAATGGATATAAAAAAATAGAAATAAATAAACATATAGGATGGGTAAAAGATGAATAAAATAAGATCTTATTGGATAGTATTTCAAAATTTTGTAATTTTTGCAATTGCAGCTTTTTTAATGAAACTATTTCCAAAACATAATATGGCTTTTAGAAAATGGGCAGCGAGAAATTCTATACCAACTTTTATTTTAGATATAAAAATCAAAGGTAAAGCTGATAAAAATGTAGATTTATATGTAAGTAATCATCAAAATATGGTAGATATTCCAATTATTGAATTGCTTTTAGATGATGTGGATTTATCGTGGGTAGCAAAAAAAGAACTTGGTGATATATTTTTATTTGGTAATCTACTTACAAAAAGTGGTGCTATTTTAATACAAAGAGAAGATAAAAAATCACTTATTGAACTTATGAAATCAGCAAAAGATAGATTGTCACAAAATAAAAAATTAGTTATTTTCCCAGAAGGTACAAGAAATAAACATCCAAATAAATTATTACCTTTTAAAGCAGGAACAAAACTGATTGCTGAAAAATATAATCTAAAGTTACAACCAATTCTTTTGCTAGGAATTGATAAAATTGTTACATTTGAACCTCTAAATATAAAAAAAGGTGTTTTAAATGTAGTGTTTTTACCTCCAAGAGAAGCTGTTAAAAAAACAGATTGGTATAAAGAGTTAGAGCTAGAAATGCAAAAAGAAGTAGATGAATATTATAAAGGATCATAAATGAAATTACAAACAATGTTAGCTATAGGTGCAGGAGGATTTATAGGAGCTATTTTAAGAGCTTATATTTCTGGATTCGTAAATGAGCATGTTAGTCATAATATTCCATTTGGTACATTAGCTGTAAATCTACTTGGTAGTTTTATACTTGGAAGTTTATTTGCTTATTTTACTTATACACAAATTTTTTCTGTTCACATGAAATCATTTTTATCTACGGGAATGATGGGAGCTTTAACTACATATTCTACTTTTGCAATGGAAAGTTTTTTCTTATTAAATGGAGGAATGTATGTAGCTGCTTTTTCTAATATGTTATTAAATTTATTCGGAACTATTTTAATGGCGGGTGCAGGATTTAAGTTATTTGAATCATTATTAAAATGAGAGAAAATATAAAAAAACTAGTACCTCTTTATTTTATAGGTTGCAAAGATTGTACTAAATGTTGTGATGGAAGTAAGTTTTTTTTAGCTCCACTTATTCTGGAAGATTTTGATAAAGTTAAAAATTATTTTGAAATTAGAGCAATTATTTTAGATGAGATTATTCCAGTTATGTTATTTAATGATGGTTCAAATCCTTGTAAATATTTAAAAGATGGAGTTTGTGATATATATGAAAATAGACCTCCAGCTTGTAAAATATATCCATTTTCACCATATTATGAAGAAATATATATAGATTTAGAATGCGATGGTATAGGTGTGTTTGGTGAAAAATTACCGATAAATAAAGAACAACTTTTTAAGAGTAATTTTTTTGAAGAAAGATTTGTTGATTTTAGTAAAAAAAGAAAAAAAACTATTCAATATATGAAACAACAAAAGTTATATTTTGATAAAGAGATAAAGAATATAAAACTATATAAATTTGATATAAAATAAAAAAAGCTTATTTTAAAGCTTTTTCTACTTTATTAATATATTTATTTTGTTCAGTAGTAACATCTTGTTTTGTAACTATTCCATAAATGATAGGCCATGTAAGAAAAATAACTATAAATAAAGCTAAAAACACCATTCCCCAGCTTTTTTCTCCTTTTTTTGCTAAACATTCTTTATTTATAGGTTTACCACAATTTTCTATATCTCTATCTATTTTATTTGAATACATAAAATAAAAATACCATCCAGTTAAAATATTAGGCATAATTACTCCTAAAATTAAAAATAAAAAACTATGTAAAATAAATCCTATTTGTATAAAAAGTAAAGAAATAATTATTACTGCTAAAGCTTCCATATAAGCTCTTTTATATAATAAATAAAACCATCCAAATAAAAAACCTTTTAAATTAAATATAGGTTTTGTTTTTTTTAAATCTTTATTTATCATATCTTTAATGTATTTAATTTCTTTATCATTAAATTCTGGACTATGTATTTTAATCAATTCTTCCATAAAGTCTCCTTTTTATATTGGCTATATCTTCTTGAGTTAATACATTATTTTCAACTAAAGGTAGTATTTTAACTAAAAATTCATCTTTTTTGTTTGTTTTTATAGAAGAAATTAAAATATTTTTCTTAAATTCAAACTCTTCTTTAGTAA
>Ga0256828_1001458_pt1 | contig 14764 bp, 18 predicted proteins | sample CV88metaG_FD_185993 | JGI IMG/M metagenome (GOLD analysis project Ga0256828, IMG submission 185993) | Hydrothermal vent microbial communities from East Pacific Rise, Pacific Ocean - CV88 | ecosystem: Environmental > Aquatic > Marine > Hydrothermal vents | place: Pacific Ocean: East Pacific Rise...
AAAAACACAACTTGGTTATGAAGAAGAAACAACGTATGCACATCTACCGATCATTTTAAATGATGTATACTCTATAAAATGGCTTTTTGAAGAAGGATTTATCCCTGATGCGATTATGAATTATCTCTTATTATTAGGGAATAATAAAGTACCTCAAGAAATATTTACACTGCCAGAAGCCATTGAATGGTTCAAACTTGAAAACATCTCAAAATCTGCTGTAAAATTTGATATTGGAAAACTTCGTTTTATTAATGCTGAACACCTAAAACGCATAGATGATAAACAACTTTCTATACTTTTTGGATTTGCAGATGCAGACATAGGAAAACTAGCTAAACTCTATTTAGACGAAGCTAGTACTACGAAAGAACTTAAAACAAAAATTGAACTTATTTTTGCACCCAAAGATTTTGAAGGAGAATGGGCAAATCAAATGCGTACTATGGAAACCTTGATACAAGACGCCCCAATGTTCCATGACTTCAATGAATTTAAAGCATATATTATGAAAGAGAGTGGACTAAAAGGAAAAAACTTTTTTAAACCACTTAGGCTGCTCTTAACAGGTGCCCAACATGGTCCTGAACTTTCAGATATATACCCACTTATCAAATCATATATAATGGAGATTGCCTCATGAATGCCCTACTTTATGCCCTCGTACAAACACTACACACAGTCATAAATCTTTATATTTGGATTATTATCATTGCTGCTCTTATTAGCTTTGTAAGACCTGACCCGTACAATCCTATCGTTCAAGTACTCCACCGATTAACAGAACCTGTCTTTGCTTTCATAAGACAAAAGATGCCTTTTGTTGTATTTTCAGGCATCGATCTTTCTCCATTGGTTATCATTTTAGGTCTTCAACTTATCGATAATTTTATGATGCGTGCGATGTTAGGATAACAATGAAAATAAAATCTATTTTATTTTCACTATTACTCACATATCTTTTTCTTTCGCAAACACTTTTGGCTAAAGTGTTTACCTATCATGAAGTGCATCATATGCCTAAAAGTATTGAAAAAGATTATTATATCTGGCGTTTTTTATCACAAAGAGGAACATCACCCATTGAAGCACGCAATATTTTAAAAGAAGCGAAGCATCTTAATAAAAAATTGCGTACGGCATATAAAAAGAAAACCGGTTTCTCTGCTCCAAATAACAACTTACAAAAAGATATTACTCCTGAAAATATTTGGAGAAAACGAAGTAAAGCCAATAGCTATTTTAAAAAGGGTCTGGCGCTACTACGTAAAAAACAACCTAAAGTTGCAGCAAGTTACTTTGATGCAGCTCGTAAACTTTATGTAAAACGCCATGAAGTAGACAAAACACTTTTCTGGCTCTATCTCAGTACAAAAAACTCTGTCTATTTAAAACATTTACAAGCAAGTCATAATCCTAATATATATACCCTGATGGCTGCAGATACGATCAAAGGCAAATATCCTAAAACTATTACTGAAAGATTTAGAAAAAAACGTACTTTTGGCTTCGATGTAAAAAATCCCATTACATGGGCAAAAGTAAAACAAGAAATGAATCATCTTCCTCATTCTAAACTTGATGATTTAGCCGATGATTATGCCTCCCAAGATAGTATAGGAATTTACACTTACCTTAAAGCAAAAGCAAGTGAACATAAGAAGTCATATTTTCCTATGCCCTATCGTGATGCAATGAAACACATGTCAGCAAAAAGACAAGCGCTCATTTATGCTATTGCCAGACAAGAAAGCCGTTTTGTTCCTGCTTCAGTATCACGTTCTTTTGCTTTAGGCATGATGCAATTTATGCCATTTTTAATAAAACATATTGCTAAAGAAAAAGGCTATAAAATGGATTTAGATGAGATGTTCAATCCTTACAGAGCCATAGAGTTTGCAGACTATCATCTTGATTATTTAGGTAAATATCTGTACCATCCCCTCTTTGTTGCTTATGCTTACAATGCAGGAATTGGTTTTACTAAAAGGTATTTAAAGAATTCTAAACATTTCCGAAAAGGTCCCTACGAACCCTATATGAGTATGGAAATGATGAAAAATGCCCAGGCAAGAGAATATGGTAAAAAAGTATTAGCAAATTATGTCATTTATCTCAATAAATTAGGGGTAACAACACGTATGACTTCTCTTGTAAAAACACTTGCTAGCCCTTCTAAAACGGATAGATTTAGAAGATAGAACTTTTATGCAATACATACTTCGCAACTTTTGCAAAAGACAATGTCCCTTTTCCATAGATATCACTTTTAAAAATAAGTTTAAAACTTTTTTTAGAAGTATGTGGGAAATGTACTAAATAAAATTGACTCCAATCAGATACAAAAGAAATATTTTTTAAGTGGGGATCTTCTTTAGAGAGTAGTTTTATCTCTTTTGCAGCTTTTCCTTCAAGTGTTAAAGAAAATCCATCTTGTGTAAAATTTTGCTCTTCATTATCTTCTGCATAGATACCTATTATAAATACTTCGTCTTTGTTATTTAATTTCTTTTTACTAGGTTTATAAAGATACGTAGCAGTTAATACAACTTTTGTAATCCCATTATCTTTAAGTTGTATTTTCTCTGTTTTTTGAAGTTTTTGATGATATGTTTTATTTTTCTCATATACTTTTGTAAGTGCTTTCTCTTCTTTTGATGTACAAGCAGACAAGAGGAACAATACTAAAATAGGTGTCATACTCTTTAGCATATTTTCTCCTCATTAATTTTGCAAGAGTTTAACATACTTTCAATAAACATTTAAGTATAATTTCTTCAATAGTTACAAAGGGTATACGTGAAAAAAAAAGTTGCTGTCGCATTTACAGGTCCCTCAAACAGTGGAAAAACTACATTGGTAGAGAAAGTGGCCAAAACCTTAATCGTAGAACGTAAAGTTGCCATCATTAAAAATGACCCCAAAGACAAAGCACAATTTGATGTAGAGGGAAAAGATAGCGATAAGTTTACTAAAACTGGGGCAGAAGTGGTCATCACTTCGCCTACCCGTACCACCTATTTCTCTCAGTGTGAAAAAACGCTTGATGACATTGTCTCAATGATTAATGATTTTGATATTTTACTCGTTGAAGGTCTCAAAACCCTTCCCCTCCCTCGTATTGCAATCTTTAGAAACAGTATTGATGAGAGCTATTTTGAATGTTCAGAAGCCATTGCAACAGATGAGAGCATCGATCTTTCAGAGTACAACATCCCAGAGCATATCACCCTGCTTGACCTTAACAACACCCAACAAATCATAGAGTGGATAGACACCCACGCAAAGGAACTATAATGACTACTATTTTTGACACCATCAAAGCAGTTGCTTTTGAGATAGACAATGCCATCAAAACATCAGATCTTGGTTACTCAGACTCTGAAAACTCTTCAGGTGAAGATCAACTCAAACTTGATGTGCAGTCTGATATCATCATCGAAAAAGCTTTTGCATCAGTGGCTATGGTAAAAAACCTCGTCAGTGAAGAAAAAGAGGGAGTACTTGAACTCAATGAAGGTGGAAAATATACCATCTGTTATGACCCTCTTGATGGTTCTTCTCTTGTAGATGTCAATCTCTCTGTGGGTTCTATCTTTGGTATCTACGAAGGTGAACTTCAAGCTTCTAACCTTGTGGCTTCTGCCTATGTGGTCTACGGACCTCGTATTGAACTTATGATTGCAACCAAAGGTGAAGCACCTATGCTTTCACGTGTGATAGGTGGAGAGTTTAAAGAGATAGGCAGTGTGACTATGGGAGAAAAAGGTAAACTCAACGCTCCAGGTGGCACACAACAAAACTGGTGTGACTATCACAAAACATTTATAGATGACCTCTTTGCAGAAGGATATCGTCTTCGTTACTCTGGTGGTATGGTGCCAGACCTACACCAAATCATGCTCAAAGGAGGAGGACTCTTCTCTTACCCTGGCACTTCAGACAAACCACACGGTAAACTGAGACAACTGTTTGAAGTGATTCCTTTTGCCTTCATGTATGAGCAAGCAGGTGGACAAGCTATCAACAACAAAGGAATGAGACTTATGGAACTCGTACCTAGCCATCCACATGATACAAGCCCATGTTTCTTTGGTTCAAACTATGAGATAGAAGCACTTAAAAATGCCTATGGAATCAAAGCTTAATGTCTGAACAAGTCCTCGATGAATGGCAGATTCTCCTCACACAAAAAAAAGCAGAACTTGAATCTTGCCAAGTAGAGCAAAATGTCTCAAGTTGCTTAAAATGTGAAAAACTTCTCGAGTGTGAAATTCGTGATGCTTATATCAAAGCTGTCTATGACTCTATGAGTAAAGGTAAAGGTGGAGGGTTTGAGTTTTAAGTAATCAATTTTAATTTTTCTGCTCTACTCATCTTCTTTTTTATTGCATACTCACGTTTTGAAGCAGCACTTCTATCAGAATACTCTTCACTATACACAAGTTTAACAGGTCGTCTCATACGTGTATATTTAGCACCTTTATCTGAACCGTTATGTTCATCTATGCGCCTCTCTAACTCTGTGGTAATCCCCGTATACAGCGTGTCATCTGCACATCTTAAAATATAAACATAATACATAGAAGTATTCTATCAGAAATAAATATTAAACGCATTGGGTAGGATTAGTTTGATTTTTCCAAATTAAACATATTAAAATTACTTGTAATGCTAGGGGCAGCAATAAACACTATATCTGAAAATTCTATGGATTTAATATAACTTTTAATTTGAATGAATTCATTAAGTGTTTTTTCATACAATGTGATAGCAGTTTGTTTAAGTGTAATATTGTGGTAATCACTTACTTTAATAAAATATATAGATTTTCTACCCACCATTTTATAATAGGCAACATTGTCAAATATATAACACTTTTTATTTTCAATCTGTTCATGGGGTACATTCAAATCAACATTGCACATAATATAACTCCTATCAATTGTTTAATATTAAAGTATATTAAACATATATTACCTAAGTATTACTCGACTTAAACTTAATAGATTCTATCTGGTAAGGTTTGAAGTACACACGTAAAGTATCTTCAGAAATAAAAATTCTGTTTTTTATTTTATCTATTTTAATAAGCGCTCTCTTTGTTTTCATCCCAGAAAATGAATAACGATAAAGTTGGATGACAAATTGAGAAGCAGGTATATTTTTCATAGCATCCTCCAAGACATAATAGTCATTGTTATCTGCCGTTAATTTATAATATTTTTTACCCATAATGGTATAAATTTTTTTATTGAACAAACGCTCTTTTTCTAACTTTTTCTCTTGTTGACGAAGTAGTCTCTCTTCATTTAAAGCGTTCCAAATTTTCTTTTTTTCATAAAGCGATGCCAATGCTGATTTATAAATATTCTTGCGTACTTTATTTTGTAATGAAGGGTTAATATTGAGCGCTGCTGTCATTGTGCATCCTTTATTAAATTTTTATCTATGCTTAACTATAGTTTACCTATAGACTATTACTTGAGTGTTACCTCTTCTTTTAGATTAATAGTAACCCACCTTACAGCACTTTTTAGTTAAAATACATTTTTATAAATTTACTCTACAAGTAAACCAAAAACTCATTTGTTTAAGGAAACACTCAATGTCAAACTCTTGCGAAAAAGCCTATATCACTACCCCTATTTATTATGTCAATGACATAGCCCATATTGGTCATGCCTACACGACAATCATTGCAGATACTCTTGCACGTTACTCACGTATGTCAGGACTTGAAACTTTCTTTCTCACCGGTACAGACGAACACGGACAGAAGATAGAAGAAGCCGCTAAAAAAAGAGGTGAAAGTACCCAAGCCTATGCAGACAAAATTTCTGCAACCTTTAAAGACCTCTGGGATGATTTTGATATCTCTTATGACAAATTTATCAGAACGACCGATGAAGACCATATGAAAGGTGTTCAAAAAGCCTTTACAACAATGCACACTAACGGGGATATCTATAAAGATACTTACAAAGGGCACTACTGTATTTCATGTGAAACCTTCTTCCCCGAAATTCAACTGGTAGATGGTGAGTTCTGTCCTGAGTGTGGCAAAAGTACCACTATCGTAGAAGAAGAGTCTTACTTCTTTAAACTCTCAGCCTATGAAGATAAATTGCTTGCATGGTATAACGATACACCTGACTGTATCTTACCAAGAAGCAAAAAAAATGAAGTCATCCGTTTTGTTGAAGGTGGACTTCAAGACCTTTCTATCACTAGAACATCATTTGACTGGGGTGTAAAACTTCCTGCAGATATGAATGACCCAAAACATGTCATGTATGTCTGGCTTGATGCATTGATGAACTACGTAACGGCACTTGGTTATGGCACAGATGATGCAAACATGGACTTCTGGCCTGCACGTGTGCAGCTGATAGGTAAAGATATTTTACGTTTTCATGCTATCTACTGGCCAGCATTTCTCATGTCTCTTGGACTTCCTCTTCCTAAGCACATCGCGGCACATGGGTGGTGGACACGTGATGGAGAAAAAATGTCTAAATCTAAAGGCAATGTAGTCAACCCTAAAGAAGTAGCAGATGCTTATGGGCTAGACAACTTCCGTTACTTTATGCTTAGAGAAGTACCTTTTGGTGGAGATGGTGACTTTTCTCAAAAAGCACTTATAGACCGTATTAACTCTGACTTGGGTAACGACCTTGGAAACTTACTTAACAGACTCATCGGTATGTCTGGTAAATACTTTGAAGGAAAAGTTGATTCATCAAACGTGAGCAAATACTATCAAGCAGAGCTTGATGAAGTACATGCCTCACTTGATAAACTTGAACCACTTCTTTTTGAAATGCAAATACACCGTTACTTAGAAGAGTTATGGCGCCCACTCACTGTGGCCAACAAAGCTATAGACATGTACCAACCTTGGACACTTATGAAAGAGGGTAAAGAAGAAGAAGCCATGGCACTTAATGGTCTCATCGCGGCAATACTCGCAAAAGTATCTGTCATGCTTTCACCAGTTATGCCTGCGGTATGTAAAAAGATAGCCGATGCTCTACACTTTAGTATAGACAACGATACTTGGAAAAGCATGGTCAAAAATACTGCACTTCTTGATACATTTACATTAGAGAAGATAGACCCCCTCTTCCCTCGTATAGAAGAGCCTCTACTTACACAGATAGAGCCAGAAGATAAAAAACCTGAGCCTAAAAAAGAAACTAAAAAAAGTGATGCTAAAAAAGAAGAATCTACGGAAGGTGTCGCCCTTATAGGTATTGACCAGTTCTTCCAAACTTCTCTTAAGGTAGGTACAGTTATTCAAGCTGAAGAAGTACCTAAAAGTAAAAAACTTCTTTTACTTCAAGTTGATGTGGGTGAAACAGAACCTAGACAAGTCGTTGCAGGTATCAAAGAGTGGTACTCTGCTGAAGATATGCTAAACACACAAGTCTGTGTCGTAGCCAACCTCAAACCAGCGAAACTCATGGGAATGATCAGTCAAGGTATGCTCCTTGCTGCCAAAGATGAAAATGGTCTTTGTATGATACGCCCTGAAAAGCCTAAAATGGCTGGAACACCTATTGGGTAATTTGGACTAATATGAAAATAGAAGATATTTTAAACCTCACAGAGGGAACACTTGTAAATACGCCTAAAGTACATGCTATAGAATCTGCTACTGTATTTCAATCGAAAGTAGAACATGGGGACCTCTTTTTCTCTTCTAACCAAGAAGAAATAGAACAAGCCATAGAAAATGGTGCTTATGCCATTGTTTATGATGATGATACCATTCAAAAAACAGATAATGAAATTGCATGGATCAAGGTTTCCAATATTCAACTGGCCGCTTTTAAACTGATACGTTATGTGATTATCAAAAAAGAAGCACAATTCTTTTTAGTGTCTGAACATGAAATCACCTTTATTAAAATGATACTTACACATAAAACAAACATTCATTTTATTGCTAATGATTGGCGTAAAGCATTTGAACAAATACTCAACACAGATGGTACTTTGTATGTAGGTACAGACAAAGAGCTTATGAAAATGATAAAGCCTGATATCCAAAAACTCGAACGTGATGTTGATGGCTATGTTGTTTCAGATACCCTCTTTAAAACAACATTTAAAGTGGGAGGATTTGTCTACCAAGAGAAAGATTTTATTCCTTTTCATATAGAATATCTTTTACGCGTTATTCACTTTTGTGATGCCAATTCACTTCCTTATGACTTAGAACGTTTACGTTATACCAAACACTTTACTCCTGTATTTATTGATGGAGAACTGAACACGGCACGTTCAGGACAGAGCGATAAAGTAGCCATTTTCACTGACAACATTGCAGACATTGTTGAAGCACGTGAATATATAAAACGTTCTAATAACTGGGTTAAAGGCATCGTGCTCACTCCACCTAAAACAAAAGTCCCAGGTATCGATCGTCCACATTGGTTTGAAAATGAAGAAGAGGTAAGAGAGATACTCAAAAATACCCTCTTTAACTATGCTTTCATTCTCAATGCAGATAAAAGTATCCTCAATACCATTAAAGAAGACTATCGTTTATTTTAACTTTTCTTTCTTTCTCTATTTAGATATGATACAGTCATTAAATCTAAATAATTAGGGAAAGTATGAGAAGGATTATTAAAGTAAAATACCATTTACTTGTACTCATCATAGAAATAACTACCCTACTGATTGTATTCTTTTTAGCATATAATTTCATCTCCATGCCTTCTAAAAAAACAACTTTTTACTTGGAAGATAGCAACATCTCCACACTTTTAAAAACACTCGATAAAAGGGGCTATCCAACATACGCTATCGACAAATATGTATTAAAATATATGACACTTCCCGAAAAAGGCTGGTATAGTTTAGAGGCTAGGAAAGAAGGGCGATTCCAATTTTTCAAATCACTACATACTAAAAAAACTAAAACGATGCATATTAAAATTTATGCAGGGGAAACAGCTCTAGAACTCACACAACGTCTAGCCAATGATATGAAACTAAATGCCAAAAAACTTTTAAATACGTATGAAGCGAAAAGTACCTATAAAGAGGCAGATATTTTTTCTGGTCAATATATCTTAGCTAGAAATGCAGATGAAAATACAAGTATTGATTATCTTTTTACACAGTCACACAAGATTTTAAATCATTTTATACAGACAAAATATCATAAAAAACCTACATTAATAGAAATAAAAGTCCTCTTCATTATTGCATCTATTATACAAAAAGAGAGTAACTCCATCGAAGAAATGCCTCTCATCTCTTCTGTTATCTATAATCGTTTATATAAAAATATGAAATTACAAATGGATGGAACACTGAATTATGGAAAATTTGCACATAGCATTGTTACACCTGAACGTATTAAAAATGATAACAGTGCCTATAATACCTACAAGCATAAAGGTATCCCACCTGCTCCACTCGGTACAGTAAGTATAGAAGCTTTAGAAGCTGCCTATCATCCTGCACGAAGTAAGTATCTCTTTTTTATGCTCAAAAAAGATGGTTCACATCATTTTGCCCAAACCTATGAAGAACACCTTAAAAATATACGTGCCTTTAAATCTACTACTAAAGATAATAATCAAACAAAAAAGACCAAACAGGTAAAAAAAATTAAGCCTTCTGTATAACTACGATATTTTTACCATTATCTCCTATGAGTTTACATCCAAAAAGATTACACAGTACCCTAAATGTTTGTACGTTAAAAAAGACAATATGTGTTGAATCATGATGATAATACCACTTTTTAAACGCCTCCTTTTCATTAGGATGGAACTGTGTTTGAATCGCCAAATATCCATTCTCATTTAATTTTTTCACCAAATGTCCAAATACTTCTTTGGGTTGATGCAGATGTTCAAACACCTCTGTTGAGACAATAAGGTCATACTTCTTATTTTCATCTAATGTTTTGGGGTGGTAAATAGGGTCATAATAGTCACAGTTGATACTTTCTTTTTGCAGTAATTTTGCAAGTAATGATGTTCGCCCACACCCAAAGTCCAAAGCACTCTGAACTGTCCCAACATGAGGCAAAGTAAAGTCTAAAAAACGTTTGAAGTATGCTCTGTATCCTGCATCATCTTCATTGTTCTCATGAAGGTTATAACGCTCTTTTTGTCTCTCTAAATCTTGGTAACACTCTGGGGATTTGAAGATGTATTCACAGGCTTTACAATGGTAGTAAAGCATATTTGTTTTTTGATGTAAGAAATTTTCAGTAGATCCATTACAAATGTGACAGTTCATTTTTACCCTTTTAAAACGTATGATATGTTACTATTAACTCTATTAATGCAAGGATGATTTAGATGAAAAGAAGAGACTTTTTAACGACTACAGCTTTAGGTGCCAGTGCTCTAGCATTAAGTGCTTGCCACAGAGCCGAAGAGAAAAGCAAAGAAGGTACAGCCAGTGTCAACAAAACAAAAAAAGTCACCCTCAAACTAGCCACCTCATGGCCTGCACATTTCCCCATCATGGGAACAGGGGTAGATACCTTTGCAAAACGCTGCTTTGAACTCTCTGGTGGCTCACTTGAGATAAAAATATTTCCTAAAAACATTTTAGTTCCTGCCCTACAAGTCTTTGATGCTACCTCTGCAGCACAGATAGATGCCTTTCACTCTGGTGTGTACTACTGGAAAGGTAAAAACCCTGCCTTTAGCATCTTTGGTGGTATGCCACTTGGACTTACAAGCGAAGAGATGATCACATGGATGAAATTTGGTGGAGGCTACGAACTCTGGCGTGAACTCTATGCGAAGTTTAATCTCTATCCTCTCATAGGAGGTACTACAGGCCCACAAATGGGTGGATGGTTTAAAAAACCTATCAACTCTCTAGCAGACCTCAAAGGCTTAAAGATGCGTATCCCTGGGCTTGGTGGGGAAGTCATGAAAAAACTGGGAGTAAACCCTGTGTTGTTGCCTGCAGGAGAGATATACACAGCCTTAGAACGTGGTACCATCGATGCAACGGAATGGGTTGGCCCTGCCCTTGACAGAATGATGGGCTTTGACAAAGCAGCAGACTATTACTATACAGGCTGGCATGAACCAGGGAGTATCTTAGAGATTACGTTTAACAAAGCGCGTTGGGAAAAACTAAGTGAAGAGCATAGAGCCATCATCACCGCTGCAAGCGAAGAGATGACTGGCAATATGCTGCAAGAGTTTAGATATGAAAATGCCAAAGCATTCAAAGAACTTCCAAGCAATGTACAAATAAAAACATTTCCAAAAGAGATGATGGATGCTGCCAAGGTGGCGTTAAAAGAAGTACTTAAAGATGAAAGTGCTAAAAGTAGCGACTTTCAACGTGTACTCCATAGTTACGAAGCCTTCTATGCCCTCAACAAACCTTACGATGACATCAGCACAAAAAACTTCTTAGAGATACGTGGCTAATGTTTCACCAAAATATGTAATTTTTTTGTTCCAGTATCGAGGGTAAACTCTTCGATATTATCAGACATGAGAGTCAGTTTGATAGTATTATTATCTAAAAACTGTATATCTACCTCTTCTGGAAATTCTATATCCTGTAAAATATCATGGGTATCCACTGGAGTAAAATAAATCACATAACTTTTTTTAGGTACGATAGTTAACACATCATAAAGTTTTGATACACGATAAAACTCTTCTTTAATTCTTGTTGTATAAAAAAACCACGTTTTCTTTTTCACTTCATCATCCACACGATAGATAGCTTCTACTTTATATTTACTATTGTAGGATAATCGTTTTAAGGGAAAAAGTGCAAACTGATTACTAGTAAATCGCTGATTGGGATCATTTTCTTTGTCCATTAGGTGGACATCTACAATATTGCCTTTATAGTCGTATAAAGTAAAAGAAAGTAATGAAACTTTTTTATAATAAAAATCATTAAACTCAATACTTACAGGAAATCCACTGACATCATAATTTGGTAAAGGGTCTGGTATTTCAGAATAAAAGACAGGAGGTATTTCTCTTTGTTCATCAAAAGGATAAACAATAATACTTGGATTATTTTGTCTACCATAATCCATTGCTTCCCTATAATCTTTTTCTCTAATACGATGAGAAATATCTTTACAGCTTTTCCAGTAACTACCAGTACCTGTATAACTCTTTCCATGGCAAAGTCTATTTAAATCACTGTTTCCCATCAGAAAAACAAAAGCACTTTTATCGCTATTGAATTCATCTTGAAACACCCCAATTCCCAATTCATTCACAGTAGTACTTAAAAATCCAAAACGGTGATAAATTGCTGAAAATAGCCCATCTATAGCCTGATGTGCAGAATGAACATTCGACGATAGATTTTCACTCACATATCCTGCGACATATCCTTTTTTATAGGCTCGTTCAAAAGGTTTTTGGGCTAAATAATGTTTGTGCCCTGCTATTTCTTCATGTGTTGATTCATTGTTAGATACCAAATAATAGGCATGTGATTTAGCTGCAGCCTCTAAACTAGCATTGGTTGAGAACGTAAGCATATTCATTTTTCTACGTATACTATTGAGGTAAGAATAGGCTTCAATACTTTCATAACTCACATCCATAGGAAGTGCTTTTCTCACCACTATTTCTTTAGATGATAGACGTAAAGTAGGATCTATAACTTGCCAAACAACCATGCCTATAAGAAAAGCAATAAAAAGTTTCATTAACATTATTTAATACTCCAAGGTGTTAAATACAACCATCATAGTAAATTTCCTATTCTTAGAATTAATACTTTTTATTCGTATATTCCAATAAATCATCTTTAGTCAAATTATCCATAAGTTTAGAAAGGTTTCGTAGAGAAAAAAGCCGTACATTTTTGCCTTTTTCTTTTTTGAGTTCAGAAGAAAACTTATTTTTAGAGAATAATATAAATGTCTCTACATCTAATTCAGCTTTCATGCAGTTCTCTTTGAGCTTAGTCAGTTCAGATTTGTTCATTTTTTGTTTACTATATTTGCACGTTCCAGCAAGCATCATACCTGATTTACGTTTTACAAGTATATCTATCTCTACATTTTTATCATAATAAGAACCAATACTCACTATGGCATCGCCTTCAAACTCCTCTTTAAAGGTAAGTTGTATAAGTTCAAGGAGAAGCTGCTGATAAATAAGTGTGGTAAATTCTGCTTTTATCCCATTCCAACGTGTTTTTACTTCTTGGTAATCACCCTCTTTAATACTTTTATACTTCGGTGATATAACAGCAAACCAAAAACGCATAAAAGGTGTGACAAATAATAATTTATCTGAAATACCATCTTTTTCATTCACTGGTTTTTCTACTGATTTATCAAAAACTAAAAAACCATCTTTTATGAGAAAATCTATTACTTCTTCACCCTCTTCTCTACCAATATTTACTTTTTTAAAAGCTGAATGTTCACGTCTGTCACCTGTAGCTATGGCAGTAAGCATAGCATGATATGTAGGTTTAGAATGTGTTGTTTTGGTAAGGTCACCATGTATATAACGGTAATTTTTGAGCACTTTCTCTTCTATCAAGTCTTCTAATGGTTTTGTCATATCTACTTGCCAGCCCATACCTCCAAACACGGAAAAGTATTCTACAGCTTTTTCAAAATCAGTGGCTTTATTCTGAAAACAAAATGAACGAAATTGTGCGAGAAGTGATGGAGATTGAGACATAACATAACCCTTTTATTTAATATGAAAGTATACCGAAATTACATACTTACATCATTGACCATTACACCATAAAGACCTAATTTTATTTCTTTTTCCAAATCTACTTTATCTACTGTCCAAAAAATGACCTTATATCGTGCTATAAGATTTAAACGTTCCACACTTTCTCGCAGTGCAATGTCTATGTCTAAGTAACTTACATAGTCATATTTTTTATCAAAATTTTCGTTTTCTAATACTGCTATATCTTCTATTAATTTGTGTAATCGTATATCTGGGTTAAGCGTATGTATATAGGCTAAAACTTTATCTTCAAAACAAGAAACTTCTACCCATTGTACTTTTTCTTTTATTTTAGGCATGAGGAGTTTACAAAGTTTTTTATATGTTTGAGAATGATATTTTATTTCCAAAATGAGTGTGGCTTTTTCATCAGTAAGTTCTAATAATTCATCTAAAGTAGGTATGTGTTCATTCTGCCCAGCATCTAAAGTACGCAATTGTGCCAAAGTAAGCTTCTGTGGCGAAGAATCAATACCTGTAATACGTTTAAGATTATCATCATGAAAAAGGATAATCTCATTATCACGACTAAGCATAAGATCGGTCTCTATACCATCAGCATTTTCTTCTAGCGCTTTTTTAAAAGCAAGAAGTGTATTTTCTGGGTACTTTGCACTCAAACCTCGATGTGCAATATACTTCATACCTATCCTTTCATTTAAAATACGGTTCTGCTATTATTATAACGTATATATCTAGACCAACGATGTAGGTATAGGGCTTGAAAAGCAATTTAAAAAAGATATGAGAGCAACATTGAAATCACAAGGTCATACAATAACAATGCCTAGTGAATATGACGGGATTGAAGGTCAGCAAGGATATACAAACTATAGAGTATTTATTGAATTATAACTAGCAAATAAACATAATAATTATAACTTATAATAAACATAAGTATAGTTAATAGATAGGTAATGTTTCTCTGTCATACTTGAATTGTAATTCACTTCAAAGGAGAACAAATGAAAACAATTACAATAATATCAACAAGTCTAGCACTTGGATTAGTTTTGACTCTTACT
>Ga0256828_1001459_pt1 | contig 14762 bp, 13 predicted proteins | sample CV88metaG_FD_185993 | JGI IMG/M metagenome (GOLD analysis project Ga0256828, IMG submission 185993) | Hydrothermal vent microbial communities from East Pacific Rise, Pacific Ocean - CV88 | ecosystem: Environmental > Aquatic > Marine > Hydrothermal vents | place: Pacific Ocean: East Pacific Rise...
TTATATCAAATGCTATTATTGTACTTGTAACAGCAATTAAATTATTTAAAAATGGATATTTAAAATATAGTGCATATTTATTATTAGCTATATTTATTTTAATTCTTTTAAGTACAAATATAATTATACTTTCCATAATTGTTTTATTATTTTTATTTACATATTTTAGATATAATGAAAAAAATTATAAAAAAGAAGAATAATGATAAAAAGTTTTTTTGGCACAAAAGAGTACAGATTATGGGCATGGGGTGGATTATTATTTTTATTTTCTATTACATGGTTACAAGTTTATTTAACAGTTCAAATAAATACATGGTATGGTGAATTTTATAATATTCTTCAAAAAGCAGAAGATGTAGAAGCATTTTGGGCATCAATGTTAAAATTTACATATTTAGCTATTCCATATATTTTTGTTGCTATGGGAGTATTTTATTTTGCTCAGCATTATGCTTTTAGATGGAGACAAGCTATTACTTATTATTATATCCCTCTTTGGGAAAAATGTCCATCTACAATAGAAGGTGCATCTCAAAGAATTCAACAAGATACATATGAGTTTGCAAAATCATTAGAAAGCTTAGGGCTTGGATTATTTAAAGCTATATTAACACTTATTGCTTTTATTCCAATATTGTGGACATTATCAGAAAAAATAACAGTTGATTATCTTGATGGAATAGATGGCTCTTTAGTATATATTGCTCTTATTACATCTATAGGTGGTATGCTTATATCATATGTAGTTGGTATAAAACTTCCTGGAATTGAGTATGACAATCAAAAGTGTGAAGCAGCTTATAGAAAGCATTTAGTATTTAGTGAGGATGACAAAGCATATGCTCAAAAAGAAACACTATTTGAGCTATTTACAGGTCTAAAAACAAATTATTTTAGAATGTTTAATCATTATTCATATTTTTCATTATGGGGAAATTTATATTCACAAGTTATGATAATACTACCATATCTTATAATGGCACCATCACTTTTTGTAGGTGCAGCTACACTTGGAGTTGTAACTCAAACAGGAAATGCTTTTGGTAAGGTAAATGATAGTTTTTCATATCTTATTGATCATTGGACAGATATTACAAAGTTTTTATCTGTTATTAAAAGATTAAGAGAATTTGAAAGATTATTACTTCAAAAATAGTTATTGCAATTATATATTTAATTGTAATAACTAATTAAATATTATATTTAACTCATCATAACAATAACTTCTTAGTTATATATCATATTGTCTTATTAATTAGTATTCTTTTAAAAATAGTATCTATAAAAGTATTTTTTAGTATTAATATATAGATTGTAAGATATCTTTATAGAATAAGATATCCTTGACATAAAACTATCATTAAATAATAAGTAATAAAATATTTATATAGTATATGTGATTAAATTAGATATAAAAAAAGGCTAGATATTAAATCTAGCCTTTTTTATTTGTATGAGTTAAACTTCTTAGTGAAGTTTTCTCCATACTGATTGTTTCCAAAGGTAAGCTAAGATAGCAAATATTACAGTATATAATAAGAACCATACACCTAAAGAATCTCTAGTAGGTTTAGAAGGATCTCCAATATTTTCTAAATGTTGCATTACTTTTTCAAAACCTTCTTCACTTAATCCAACAGCTGGCATAGCAGTACCATGTAACTGAGATTGTGGGTTTTCAATAAATGTTTCTAAGAAGTGATGACCTCTTGCTCTAATAATAATTGATAAATCAGGTGGTAATTTACCCATGTATTTTTTAAGATTATCTTGGTATTCAATTACTTTAATATCATACGCTAAAGAATCTTTTTCATATTTAAATTTAGGTTTGTCACCAATTTGTGTCCATTTTTTACCTAAAACTTTACCATCATATCTAGCTGCATGACATCTACCACAAGCAGTTGTAAATGCTTCTTTAGGAGTGATCTCTTTTGGAGCAATAGATTGTAAATAAGATACTATACTTTCAATATCTTCTTTTGGCATCCAGTTGTATGAAGGCATTGGATGTGATTTACCATCAGTAAATTTATGTGATACTTTTGCTGCTTTTGCAGGATCAGCAATAAATGCTGCTAAGTATTTTGCATCTAATATTGCACCCATATTTGATAAATCAGGTGGGTTAACTCCATAAGATGCACTTGATGTAAGAGCATCCATTGGTGCAGGCATATTTTCTGCATCAATACTATGACATGCTGTACAGTTAGACATAACAAGTTCTTTACCTTTTGCTACATCACCTTTTGCTACTTCTGGTAAGTCTTTATATTCAAAGTTTCCACTTTCTACATGTGCGTGCATTTGAGAGTGAGCATATGGCTCAACTCCCCAATAAATTACTAGTGTAAAGAATACAACTACAGCTAATATTTTTAATTCTCTCATCATATTCCCCTTATTTCTTTTTTTCCATTTTAGTGATTATTGGTAATATTACCCATAATCCTATAAATGTAAGTGCTGAGTATAGTCCAATTGTATTAAATGAACCTTCTGGTGGTACTTTACCCATTACTGATAATATAATCATATCAATTAATAGTGCCCAGAACCATACGAAGAATAAACCTCTTTTATGAGCAGGGATTGTATTAGGACTTCTATCTAAGAATGGAAGTAATACAAATATTACTTGAGCAAATGCAAAAGCAATAAGACCAATATCTTTACTAAATGGTCTTAAAATTTCATATGACCATAAGAAATACCACTCAGGGTAAATATGTGGAGGAGTTTTAAGTCCATCAGCAGGATCAAAGTTAACAGGATCCATAGCAAAATCATAATGGTAGAATACTAAGTAGAAGAATAATATTAAGAAGAAACCTAATACCATGAAATCTTTAGCAAGGAAATCCCATTGGAATCTAATAATTTTAGCATTTTTTGTATCACCTGATAAATATTTTTCAGCTTCAATATCAAAGTCAATTTCTTCACCTTCTTGATTGTTTACATGAGGAATTCTTAAAGTTCCAAAGTGTACTACTATAATAGCAATAATAATTAATGGCATTAATAGTACATGTAACATAAAGAATCTTGATAAGAATGCATCACCAGGAACATAATCCCCTCTAATCCACTCAACTACACCATTTAATTCTAAAGAACCCATAGAGAATAAGTTAGTAATAACCATACCAGCCCAGTAAGACATTTGTCCCCAAGGTAACATATAACCAGAGAATGCTTCAGCTGAGAATGTTACAAATAATAACATACCAGAAATCCAAATCATTTCTCTACCTTTTTTATATGAACCATAGTAAATACCTGTAAACATATGGATATATATAAGTAAGAATACAACAGAAGCTGCAACACCATGAATATGTCTAAATAACCAACCAAAACCAACTTCTTGCATAATTGTATAGTTTACACTATCAAATGCTAATGCAGTATCTGGTTTGTAATACATTAATAGGAAAATTCCTGAAATTAATAACATACCAAAAGTAATTGCAAGTAACATACCCATTGCCCATAGGAAGTTAATATTTTTTGGAATCCAATACTCTGTAGATAAAACTCTAGTAAGAGTTCTAATACCTATTCTATCATCTAACCATTGTTCACTAAATGGTTTTGCGTTTTCATCAAAATGTGCCATCTAATTCTCCTTACGCTTTTGGGTCTAATGGAGTACTACCAAGTACACCAGCAGCTTTCATTTTTTCATATTCAGGACCAGCTTCACCTAAAATTAACTTTGTACCATCAATTTTAAATGGTGGTATTAACATAGGTAATGGAGCAGGAGCTTTTGTATTAATCGCACTTGCATCATATTCAGCACCATGACATGCACATAAGAAATCTTTCTTATCTTTTCTATAAGCAGGAATACATCCTAAGTGTGTACATAAACCAACACATACTAAGTGAGCTTTCCCATCAATTATTACATCTCTAGCTTTATCATTTGAAGATGATTTTGCAACCATTTCAGCAGTTTTTCTTAAGATAAATACAGGTTTACCTCTCCATTTTTCAGTAATAATTACATTTTCTTCTAAATTAGATGTTTCAACAACAGTAGATCCAGCAGCTTTTACACTTGGAAGTGGATCCCATGCTTTTTTCATACCAACTAATGAATAAACACCACCAACAGCAGCACAAGCACCAAGTGCCATACCCATTGCATCTCGTCTATTTACGTTATCAGACATATGATTTCCTTTTTTTTAGTATATAAATTTAAAAAATTTATTTGCGAAATTATAGTAAAATTTTACTTAAAATATGTATGGTTTTGGAATAAATTTGTTAAAAAAATATTAATAAAGTATCTTAATAATACTTTAATAAATAAAAAGTATAAGATATTATTATATATTATATTTTAAAAAAGAAAAACTAATAATTGAGATTTTCTTTTTTTAGAGCTTTTCTTATATTAAACATTTGAGTATGTTTATTATTACACCAAGTAGGGGAAAGTAGTGAATCATCTGATATTCCAGCAGTAACTCTTTGAACTGAAATATGATTTGGTAGAAGTTTTATAGATTTAACTAATGTATCTATATATAGTTCTTCTGTAATTGGTACAAATTTTCCATCTAGATAATCTTTTGTAAGTAATGTTTTTTTTACAACATATAAAGGATGAAATTTAATTGAATCTATTTTCATGTTAATAGATTCTTTTACACCTTCTATCATCATCTCTTGTGTCTCATCAGGAAGTCCAAAAATCATATGACCACATACTAGAAGATTTCTATCTTTTGTTTTTTTTATCCACTCTTTTACATTTGCAATATCATGACCTCTATTTATTTTTTCTAATGTTTCATCATAAATAGATTGGATACCATATTCAACCATAATTTCATAAGTGTCTTGAGTAAATTTATCAGTAATATACTTTGAAGGTATTTTTCTATTTTTAAGTTCCACTAGATAATCTAATATCTCTTCAGTAATACTATCTGTTCTTGTTCCAATATTAAGACCAATAACATTATCTAAACTAAGTGCTTTTTCATAAAGAGCTTTTATAGTATCAAATGGTGCATAAGTATTTGTAAAACTTTGAAAATAAACTATAAATTTATTTGCACCAAATTTATTAGTTAATATCTCTTTGGTATTTTCAAATTGCATTTGTAATTGATTTAATTGTTTTTCAAGTAGTGGATTGCTTGGATTATTAGGATGTAGCTTAAATGATGAGTTTTTTACTTTTTCATTATTTGGTGAAAATGAATCATTTTCACAAAATGTACAACCACCTTTTGCTACTGTTCCATCTATATTTGGACAAGTAAAGCCAGAAATACTAATAGGTATTTTATAGACTTTTTCTCCAAATTTATTTTTATAATATCTTCCAATTGTTAAGATATCTTTTGTATTAGATTTATCCATTTAGTTTATAAAATAATCTCCATCAAAACTAACCATAGAATAATTTCTATCATTACCTAATGCATCTCTTAAATCATCAGTTGAAAGGTATGCTAAAGAATCAGCTTCTATATATTCTTTTACCTCTTCTACACTTTTATCAGACGAGATCAATTCACATTTTGTAGGTGTATCAATTCCATAATAACAAGGGTATTTAATCTCAGGACTTGCAACTCTAAAGTGTACCTCTTTGGCACCTGCATCAAGTAGCATTTTAACTATTCTTTTAGATGTAGTTCCTCTTACAATACTATCATCAATTACTACTAATGATTTACCTTCTATAAGGCTTTTCATAGGTGAAAGTTTCATTTTTACTTTCATATTTCTCATAGCTTGTGTTGGTTCAATAAATGTTCTTCCAACATAATGGTTTCTAATAATTCCTAATTCAAAAGGTATTCCAGATTCTTTTGCATAACCTAATGCAGCAGGTACTCCACTATCTGGTACAGGTATTACCATATCAGCATTGATTATATCTTTATCATTTTTTGCCAATATTTTACCCATATTTTCTCTTGTTTTATATACATTTTTCCCATCTATTACACTATCAGGTCTTGCAAAATATACATATTCAAAAGCACATGGTCTAAATTCATCTTGTTCTAATTGAATTGATTGTGGTTCACTTAATTTATCTTCAAAAATTAACATTTCACCTGGATTTACATCTCTTACATAAGTTGCATCAACTAAATCAAAACAACATGTTTCACTAGCAATAATCCAACCACCACTTTTTAGTTTACCTATACTAAGTGGTCTTACTCCATTTTTATCTCTCATTACAAATAGTTTTGATCTACTTTGAATTATAAAGTTATATGCACCTTTTATATGTTCTAAAGATTCTATAATTCTATCTCTTAGTCTATCTTTACTTGATTTAGCAATTAAATGGATAAGATTTTCTGTATCCATACCAGTTTGAAAAATACTTCCTTCATCAATAAGTCTTTGTCTAACTTCATCTTTATTAATTAAGTTTCCATTATGAACAATAGATATTTCACCAAGTTTATATTTAGCTTGAATAGGTTGAGCATCAAATACACTATCACTTCCAGCTGTTGAGTATCTATTATGACCTATTGCCATATCTCCTTGAAGTATTTTAAATGCATCTTCGCTAAATACATCTCTTACATAACCTCTATTTTTAACAGTAAATATTTTTTTACTTTCACTTCCACCACTACTAATTCCAGTTGCTTCATGTCCTCTATGTTGCATTGCAAAAAGTGCTGCTGATGCAAGTTTTGCTGCATCTTCATTTCCATATATACCTACTATTGCACACATATTATAATCCTAAACAATCGTTAATTGAGTAAAGTTTTGCTTCTTTACCTTTTATCCATTTTGCTACTTTTATAGCACCTCTTGAAAATGTATTTCTACTTGTTGCTGTATGGTTTAATTCTATAAACTCACCATCATTGTAAAAACCAGCTGTATGTCTTCCTACAATATCTCCACCTCTTAGTGCCATAACTGCAATTTCATCTTTAGTTCTAGCTCCAATTATTCCATCTCTACCTGATACTCTTACTTTATCAAGGTCAAGATTTCTTGCATTTGCAGCATGCTCTGCTAAAGTTAAAGCTGTTCCACTAGGTGAATCAACTTTATGTCTATGATGTTGTTCAACTATTTCACAATCAAAATCTTCTAAAGTTTTAGAAGCAAGAGCAACTAATTTATTTAAAACAGCAACTCCTAAACTCATATTTGTAGCATATAATATTGGAGCTATTTTACTAGCTTCAATTAGTAGATTTTTTTGATGTTCACTAAATCCAGTTGTAGCAATTACTAAAGGAGTGTTGTCATTATTATTTATTGTATTATTTAATAACTCTTCAGTAGCTTTTGGAGCAGAAAAGTCAATTACAACTTCACATGAATTTACCATTGTTGTTATATCATTTGTAACTACTGTTTCTTTTGGTAAAGTTTTTTTTACTTCATCAAATACATGAACACTTGCTAATTGTGTATTTTCATCTTCTTGAATATCATCTATTAGTAATGAACCAACTCTACCACTTGAACCTAAAATTCCTAATTTTAACACTTTTATTCCTTAAATTTTATTGTAAATAATTTATAGCTTGAATACCAGCTATAGCACCATCACCAGCTGCACAAACTACTTGTTTTGGAGCATTTATTCTTATATCTCCAGCTGCAAATAATCCTTTTACTGATGTATTCATATTAAGATCTACTATTACTTCACCTGATTGGCTCATATCACATAAAAATGAACCATTATCTTGTTTTAAAGGAGCATTTAATACATCTCTTCCTACAAATACAAATACACCTAGAACATCAAGTGTTTTTATTTCATTTGTTTTTTTATCTTCAACTTTTAAACCAGTAACTCCACTATTATCACCTATAATTTCATTTGTATTATGATTTAATATTTGAATGATATTTGGATATTTATCCATTTTTGCTACCTCATGAGGAGATGCTCTAAAACTATCTCTTCTATGAATAATATATACTGTTTTACAAATATTTGCTAAAAATATAGCTTCTTCAACAGCAGTATCACCACCACCAATTACAGCAACATCTTTACCTTTATAAAAGAATCCATCACATGTTGCACAAGTACTAACGCCTCTTCCAAAAAACTCTGCTTCACCTTTTATGTTTGCTGCTTTTGGAACAGAACCTGTAGATATTAGTACAGATTTAGCTTGGATTTTTTCATCGTTTGATAAAGTAAGAGTAAATATATCATCATTTTTAGATACTTGTTTTACTTCATTCATATCATGTTTTAAACCAAATTTTTGACATTGTTGTGGCCATTTGTCCATAAGTTCTAATCCTGTAACAACTTCAAGTTGTCCAGGATAATTTTCAATTTCACTACTTTGAGTTATTTGACCACCAGGTAATCCTTTTTCAAACATAGTAACATTTTTTAAACCACCTCTTGTAGCATAAAGTCCAGCAGTAAGACCAGCTGGACCTCCACCTATAATTGCAAAATCTAACATAATTTCTCCTTTGGTTTTCTATGAAAATACCACTACATAATAAATTATTAGGATTTATTCTGTAGTACTATTTAAAAAGAAAAAAGGCTAGATACAGTGGTATCTAACCTAATTTTATTTATTATAATAAGAAACTATTATAATAAAGAATTTAATTTTTCAGCAAATGCAGCTTTAGAAGCAGCACCAATCATAGTATCTACAATCTCACCATCTTTTAAGAATACGATTGTAGGGATAGATCTAACAGCAAATTTAGATGCTAGTTCTTGTTGCTCATCTGTATTTACTTTACAAATAGCAGCTTTACCTTCAAACTCTTCAGCTAATTCTTCAATAACTGGAGCGATCATTCTACAAGGTCCACACCATGGAGCCCAGAAATCTACTAATGCAACACCTTCTTTTGTAGTTGCTTCAAAATTTTCATTTGTTAATTCAATATATTTTCCCATATTTTTTCCTTAAATTTTATTTTGTAAATTATATGTAAATTAATCTTTAAAATAGCTTTTATTGCATTGCTAATAAAAATAATTTAAAATATTTTATTACTAATGTTAATAACAATATAAAAAGACTAATTCATTTAACATCTTATTATAATAATTTTTGATATAATCGCATAAATTATATAAATATGGAATATTAACATGAATATTAGAAAAGAATTTTTAGATTTTTTTGCATCTAAAAAACACGATATTATAAAAAGTGCACCACTAGTACCAGATGATGCTACATTATTATTTGTAAATGCTGGGATGGTTCAATTTAAAGATATATTTACAGGTGCAATACCAGTACCTAGTAATCCAAGAGCTACATCATGTCAATTATGTGTAAGAGCAGGTGGAAAGCATAATGATCTTGAAAATGTAGGATACACTGCACGTCATCATACATTATTTGAAATGCTAGGTAATTTTTCATTTGGTGACTATTTTAAAAAAGAAGCAATAGCAAATGCTTGGGAATTTATTACTGTAAATTTAGAATTACCAATTGATAAGTTATGGGTTACAGTTCATAATGATGATGATGAAGCATTTGATATTTGGAAAGAACATATTAGTGAAGATAGAATTATGAGATTTGGAGACAAAGATAACTTCTGGTCTATGGGTGATACAGGTGCTTGTGGACCATGTAGTGAAATATTTTATGATCAAGGAGCTGAAAATTTTAATAGTCCTGAAGATAAAATGGGTGGTGAAGGTGATAGATTTTTAGAGATATGGAACCTTGTATTTATGCAATATGATAGAGATAAAGATGGAAACTTAAATCCACTTCCAAAACCAAGTATAGATACTGGTATGGGTCTTGAAAGAGTTGTTGCTATAAAAGAAGGTGTTTTAAATAACTTTGATTCTTCTACATTTAAACCATTAATAAAAACAATAGAATCTCTTACATATACAAAAAAAGATGATTCAAATATTGCATCATTTAGAGTAATAGCAGATCATGTAAGAACTGTTGCATTTATGTTAAGTGAAGGTATTTTATTTGATAAAGTTGGAAGAGGTTATGTTCTAAGAAGAATATTAAGACGAGCTGTAAGACATGGTTATTTACTAGGATTTAAAGAATCATTCATGGGTAAAATTGTAGATGTATTAGTTAAGCAAATGGGTGGACACTACTCTCAACTAGTAGAACAACAAGATTTTATTAAAGAACAAATAGAATTAGAAGAGCAAAGATTTTTTAAAACAATAGCTTCAGGAATGGAACTATTTAATGAAGAATTAAAAAATACTAAAGATATATTCAATGGAGAAGTTGCATTTAAATTATATGATACTCATGGATTTCCATTAGACCTAACAGAAGATATGTTAAGAGAAAAAAATATCAAAGTTGATATGAAAAAATTTGATGAGTGCATGAATGAACAAAAAACAAAAGCAAAACTAGCTTGGAAAGGTAGTGGAGACGATGCAAATGATGGTGATTTTAAAATATTAATTGATAAATATGGTATAAATGAATTTATAGGATATGATACAACAAATTCAAATGCAAAAATTCAAGCACTTTTAGATGATAAATTTAAAGAAGTAGATATTTTAAATAAAGACCAAAAAGGTTGGATAATGCTTGATAAAACACCATTTTATGCTACAAGTGGAGGACAAGAAGGTGATGTAGGTGCAATTGAAGATGATAATCATATTGCTATTGTAAAAGAGACTAAAAAATTCTTTGGATTAAATCTTTCACGAGTTAAAGTTATATCATCATCTTTAAAAGTTAATGAAGAAGTTAAAGCTGTTGTTGTAAAAAGACATGAAGTTGAAAAACATCATAGTGCAACACACTTATTACAAAGTGCATTAAAAATCGTACTTGGAGATACTGTATCTCAAGCTGGATCTTTAAATGATGATAAAAGATTAAGATTTGACTTTACTTATGCAAAAGCTATGAGTAATGATGAAATAAATGAAGTTGAAGAATTAGTAAATAATATGATTGCATCAGCAATACCAGGAAGTGTAGAAGAATTACCTATTGAAGAAGCAAAGAAAAAAGGTGCTATTGCTATGTTTGGTGAAAAATATGGTGATAAAGTAAGAGTTGTTGAATTTGGTGATGCAAGTGTAGAATTTTGTGGTGGAACACATGTTAAAAATACAGCACACATAGGAAGTTTTTATATAGTAAAAGAAAGTGGTGTTAGTTCTGGTGTTAGAAGAATTGAAGCTGTTGCTGGAAAAGCTGCTGTTGCTTATGCTAAAAGTTTTATGAATAAAGTTCACGAAGTTGAAGTGGAACTAAAAATAAAAGATTTAAATGCAGGAATCAAAAAACTAAAAACAACTATAAAAGAATTAAAAGAAGAAGTAAAAAAAGCTCAAAGTAGCAATGCAACACCTTTAAATGAACAAATGATTAATGATGTAAAAGTTATTGTTGATATGGTTGAAAATGGTGATATAAAAAATATTATTGATGATCTAAAAAATCAAAATGATAAAATAGCTGTAATGTTACTTCAACCAAAAGGTGAAAAAGTATTACTTGCTTGTGGAGTTAAAAATACATCAGTTAAAGCTGGTGATTGGATTAAAAATATTGCTCCAATAGTAGGTGGTGGTGGAGGTGGTCGTCCTGACTTCGCTCAAGCTGGGGGGAAAGATGTATCTAAAATATCTGAAGCAAAAGAAAAATCTTTAGAGTATTTAAAAGAGAATCTATAATAAATGACTGAAAAAATTTATGGAGTAATATTAACAATAGTAATAGCTATTGTTGCTTACTTCTTATCTTCTTATATTGCAATAGGTTCAGTTGCTATTGCAATTATTTTAGGGATAATATTATCTAATATTATTAAATTACCTTCAAAATTTAATTCTGGTATTACATATAGTGAGAAATCTATTTTAGCATTTGCAATTGCTCTAATGGGTATAAATCTTGATTTTTCTATTTTAGTAGATTTAGGAATAGGAGCTATTATTTTAATAGTTCTTGGTATGGTTGTTACTATATTTTCAAGTGTTATTATAGGAAAAGCATTTGGGCTTGATAAGAAGTTTGCTCTTATGTTAGGAATTGGAAATGGTGTTTGTGGAGCAAGTGCAATTGGGGCTACAAAAGCTATTGTAAAAGCAAAAGATGATGAAGTTGGTATTAGTATAGCTGTTGTTAATTTACTTGGTACTATAGGGATATTTTTAGTTCCAGCAATTGCATTATTTTTAGGATTTAATGAAGTTGATTCAGGAATACTTGTAGGAAATACTCTTCAAGCTGTAGGTCAAGTAGTAGCTGGTGGTTTTGCAATAAGTGATAGTGCAGGGCAGAGTGCTACAATTGTTAAGATGGGAAGAGTATTGATGCTTACTCCATTGATTGTGATACTTTTAGTTGTATTAAAAGATAATATACAAGAGTCATCTTCAAATAATAAATCAATTTTATCAAATATACCTATGTTTATAGTAGGATTTGTATTGTTTAGTATAATTGCTTCAGTTCAAATATTACCACAAAATATTGTAAATTTAATTGCTAGTATTAGTAAATATGCTTTAATAATTGCAATGGCTGGAATTGGTCTTAAAATTACATTTTCAAGTATAAAAGCAAATGGAAAAATAGCTTTAATTGTTGGATCAATTGTATTTGCTATTCAAATAGTATTTACAAGTATATATTTGCTTGCAATATAAGTAAAAGTAAGTATAGATGGAATATTTATACTTATTTTTAAACTCTTTTATTTCTGCTACACTATTTCCACTTGGAAGTGAAGCTTTACTTTTATATTATCTATCTATAAATCTTAATTTTATATATCTATTAGTCTTTGCTAGTGTTGGAAATACATTTGGTAGTATTTTAAATTATTATTTAGGTTTAAAAGGTGAACAATATTTAATTAATAAAAAAATATTAAATAATAAGAAGATACAAAAGTATAAAAAATATTTTGATAAATATGGAGCTTACACATTATTTTTATCATGGATGCCTATCATTGGTGATGGATTTACTTTTATTGCAGGTATATTTAGATTTAATATAAGATTTTTTATTTTAATAGTATTTATATCTAAAACTTTTAGATATATTTTTATAACTTATGTATATATTAAATATATTTAATAATATTAATCACTTAAGTTTTGTTTAATCAGAAAACAAATATAATCCCGCCTAATAAAAATTATAAGGATTTATAAAGATTATTCACCAATGTATTTTTTAAGTGCATTAGGTGCTGGTGGTTTAGCAGTTTCATTTTTTATGTATCTAACATTTTTGATACCTCATAAAGGTATCCCAATGGCTACATTTGATTTTGTTTACCCTGTATTACTAAAAGGTGATTGGTTATCATTCGTGAGTGCAATTGCTTTAGTATTTATTATTGCATTTGGAGCATTACATATTAAGTTATTAATATGGAATATAAAACAATTTAATATGTTTAAAAAAACAGAAGCATACAATATTATGAAAAATGGAAATGCAGAAGTTATGTTAATGATATTACCATTAACTTTTGCAATGACTATTAATGTTTCATTTATATTAGGTGCTGTATTTGTACCACATTTATGGGATGTTGTTGAGTACTTATTTCCATTTGCATTAATGGGATTTGCTGTAGTTGGGTATTTTGCTATTAAAATATTTATGGAGTATTTCTCAAGATTAATAACAAATGGAGATTTTGATTTTACAAAAAATAATAACTTATCTCAAATGATGTCAATATTTGCATTTGTAATGGTTGGTGTTGGATGTGCAGCTCCTGGAGCAATGAGTCATAACCTAACAATAAATGCATTAGGTATTTTTGGAGCAATATTTTTTAGTTCATTAGCAATATTATTAATTGTAATTAAACTAATTTTAGGTTTTAAAAATATGTTTGAACATGGTATAGAAATAGCTGCTACACCTTCTTTATGGATATTAATTCCTATATTAACACTATTAGGTATTACATTTGTAAGAATTAGTTTTGGTATGGATCATCACTTTGATCAAGATTTAGCAAAATCATCATTATTTACATTAACAAGTTCTATCTTAGCATTACAATTAATTTTTGGACTATTAGGTTATAAAGTAATGAAACAAATGAAATATTTTGATGAATATACACTTGGAGATAAAAAATCAGAAGGTAGCTTCTCTTTAATTTGTCCTGGTGTTGCATTTATGGTATTTGGAATGTTCTTTGTAAACTTTGGTTTAGCAGCAAATGGAATTGTTGCTAAATATTCATTAGCATATTTTTTAACAATGCTACCATTTATGTATGTACAATATAAAACTGTAACATTATACTTTAGATTAAAAAGAAAATTTGAAATATAATATAATAAATTAAAAATAAAAGCCTCAATGTATTCTTACATTGGGGCTTTTTTTATTTTAGCAATTAATACCTTTTATATTATAAGATATTCTATGAATAGGACAAAAACCATATTCTAATATCGCTTTTTTATGTGCTTTTGTACCATATCCTTTATGTTTATGAAAATCATAATTAGGGTAATCTTTAGAAATTTTTATCATATATCTATCTCGTGTTACTTTTGCAAGAATTGAAGCAGCACTAACTTCTTTAACTGTAGCATCTGCTTTTATTTTATGCTCTAAGTTTTCTATACCAAAAGATGTATTTCCATCCATTAGATATGATGTTGCTTCTATATTTTGCATAATTTCTTCTATAGCATTTTTTAAACAAGCACTAAGTCCTAGTTTATCAATAGTATTATTATCAATACTAACTATATGATATGAAGAGTTTTTTAC
>Ga0256828_1001460_pt1 | contig 14739 bp, 14 predicted proteins | sample CV88metaG_FD_185993 | JGI IMG/M metagenome (GOLD analysis project Ga0256828, IMG submission 185993) | Hydrothermal vent microbial communities from East Pacific Rise, Pacific Ocean - CV88 | ecosystem: Environmental > Aquatic > Marine > Hydrothermal vents | place: Pacific Ocean: East Pacific Rise...
TGTAGTATCTGGGTGGGTTAAGTTACTTTTTCTTGGACTTTTTGTCTTACTCTTTTTACTGTTACTCGGTATGGTGGCTTTTTCTTTATAGTCAAGCCATCTAAGTGAAACAAACTTCTCTACATTCCCATAGACTATATTCCCATTGCTCTTGACTAAAATATACCCTACTTCATCATGCTCTTTTAAAAATGCCAAGGCTACCTCTTCAGGCATTACAGAAATAGCAGTAGCATAGGCATCTATCTTGGTATTATTAGCATAGGTAAAGAGTGAAACGGAGACAAAGGCTCTGCCTTGTTTGGCAGTTTTTGGGTTGATGAGGTGGTGGTTTTCTTGTGTACCAACATAGCGTCTGTAGGTACCAGAGGTTGAAATGGAGAGTTGAGGAGTTTTACTTGTTAGACTAGCAAAAGTTTGTTCAGAGTAGGGAGACTGTAGTTCAAAAGAACAGACATCTACACAACGTATGTCTCCAGAGAGTGCCACGATACCCTTCGTGATGTTCTGCTCTTCTAAAAAGTTAGCCACTCTGTCCACAGCATACCCTTTACCCATACCTCCTAAGTCTATGGTGATGTTTTGTTCTGTCGATATAGTGGTCGCATTTATCTCTATGGCCTCTATGTTTAGTTTGGCTTGTTGTAGTGTTTCACGGCTCGGTATAGAACTATTCTCTTCACCAAAATGGTACAATTTTTTAGAGATAGATCCTATGGTAATGTCAAAGTACCCATGGGTATCTTGGTAGTATTTTTTTGAGAGTTTTAGTGCTTCTGCCAAATAGCTATCGTAAGGTACTGTATGTTCATGGTTTAGTCTATAAACCAGTGCTTTATGGGCATAACTAGAAAGAGAGTGTTCTATTTCTTTGATAAGCTTAAAACTTTGTGAGGTTTGGGGTGTGTGTTGGCTAGTAAGGGTGATGTGTACAAAGGTACCCATGAGTACTTGGGAACGGGTTTGGAGTTCTTGGGAGAATAGAATGATTGGAAGTAGTAAAAACGTGATATATTTCATAAAATTGAGTATATCAAAATGCATGGTTTACCTTCATTAACCCGATGCTGGTTATACTGACAGTATGAAAAAGTATATAAAACTCTTTTTATTATTGTTTACTTTTACTATGGCACATACGATAGTTATGGCTACAGAATTAGTAGATAATACTACTATGGAATATAAAGTCAAAACTTCCAGTATAGATAGTGAAGAAAATAATAAAGATTTTAAACTTGATTTGTTTGTGTCTTATCAGATAGTAAATACTTTACTACAAACAAAGAAACCAATACCTACATGCTTTCTGTCTGCTAGTGATGATTATTTGAAATCCCTCTTTAAACCTCCCCGCGCTTAAATTTTATTTGTCCATCATTGATAACATCTATATAGATGTCTAGTTAAAAATATTACCCTTGGGTATGAATGACTTACAAGAATAAAGGATTTAATATGCGTAAAATAAGTGAATATATGTATAAGAATAGAGAATTTCAAGAAAATTATGTCAAAAATAATAATCAAAAATTAGAAGAGTTGGCCCAAAAAGGACAAACTCCCCAAGCATTGTTTATAGGGTGTGTAGACTCAAGAATGTTACCAAATCTTATTACAGATACAGGTCCGGGGGACATGCTCGTGGTAAGAAATGTGGGTAATTTTATTTCACCTCATGATGAAGGTAAAGAAGATGCAAGTGTTGCTTCTTCTCTAGAGTTTGCAGTGAAAGTTCTAGAAGTCAAAGAAATTATTGTGTGTGGACATACCCAATGTGGTGCAATATATACTATCTATAGTGATTTAGATGTCAGGGTATTCCCCTATTTGTCTACTTGGTTAGCACAAGGTAAGGTACTTCAAAATCGTATGAATCAAAAATATGGTTCTTTTGAATCCAGAGAGACTATGTTGCGTACAGCAGAAAAAGAGTCAGTACAAATACAGCTTGAAAACATGTTAACCTACCCTTTTGTAAAAGAAAAAATAGAAGAAGGTAGCTTAAAAATACATGGATGGATTTATAATATTCAAACGGGTGGGTTGAGTTATTATGACGAGGAAGAAAATAAGTTTAAAAGTATTGAAAAAGAAAAAAAGGGGGAATCATGAAAGAGCATAATCTTACATATTATTTTCGATATTTAAAAGATGATATACGTGCCAGTGTGGTAGTGTTTTTGGTTGCTATTCCTCTATGTCTAGGGATTGCTTTGGCATCGGGTGCTCCTTTATTTTCTGGACTAATTGCAGGTATCGTTGGTGGTATGGTTGTGACACTGGCAAGTGGGTCTCACCTTTCTGTCTCTGGACCTGCTGCGGGTTTAGCAGTCATTGTCTTTATGGCAATAGAAACGTTACAAAGTTTTCAAGCGTTTTTAGTGGCTGTTGTTTTAGCAGGTATACTACAAGTCATTATGGGATACTTAAAGGCAGGAACGATAGGGGCATTTTTTCCTTCTTCTGTCATAAAAGCGATGCTTGCTGCTATTGGGCTTATTTTGATTATCAAACAGATTCCTCATGCCTTTGGGTATGATGGAAGTTTTGAAGGTGATGAGAGTTATATGCAAGAAAATATTGCGTCAAGTTTTGAAGATATTATTACCTCACTGGGATACATTTCTCCTACTGCAACATTTATTTCATTATTTTCATTGTTTGTCCTTTTTATATGGGAAACACCGATGATTAAAGAGAGCTTTGTGGGGCGTTATATGCCAGGGGCATTGTTAGTAGTTGTATTTGGAGTGGTTGTTAACTTGGTTATATTAGCAGTTGTTCCATCACTTGGATTGGGTGTATCACATTTGGTTTCACTCCCTCCTATACAAGGGATAGGAGACTTTCTTTCACTTTTGCAAAATCCAGATTGGTCTGTTCTTACACAAGGTAGTGTTTATACTATTGCAATAACGATTGCAATCATTGCCAGTCTTGAAACTTTGTTAAGTGTAGAAGCAGTCGATAAGATAGACCCTTTTAAAAGGATTGCCCCAACCAATAAAGAGTTAAAAGCACAAGGGTTAGGTAATATTGTTTCAGGATTATTGGGTGGGCTACCTATTACTGCAGTCATTGTAAGAAGTTCAACCAATGTCTATAATGGGGGTAAAACAAAAACATCTGCATTTTTACATGGGGTATGGCTCTTGTTGGCAGTGTTATTTTTTTCATCGTATCTTAACTATATACCTTTGGCATCATTGGCAGCTATTTTATTGTTTGTCGGATACAAATTGGCTTCCCCTGCATTATTTAAAATACTGTATCACCAAGGAAGTGAACAATTTATCCCTTTTGTGGTAACAATTATTGCTATTTTACTGACAGATTTACTCATTGGTATTGCCATAGGAATGGTCGTCGGTCTCTTTTTTGTCATCAAAACCAATTACCATGAGGCTATTACCATGAAGAAAGAGGGTAATGTATGTACCATCGTATTTAAAAAGAATGTCAATTTTCTCAATAAAGCACTTTTACGTAAATTTTTGGCACAGGTGGAAGAGGGAATGACGTTGATTATAGATGGAAGTGAGGCTGAGTTTATAGACCATGATATTATGGAGACTTTAGAAGATTATCGTATTACAGCAAAAGAAAATGGTATTTATGTAGAAAGTAAATTATTTGTTGATGTAGTTACCGCACCTACACACGAACATTAACTATTCATAGAGAGAAGGCTTTTATCTTCTCTCTAAAACTTCCAACACCCCAGCAAAATCTTTCTCATGCCCAAAACAAGAGTTTGAGTTACATATCATATAGCCATCATTTGTATCATTTTTAAGTAGGCTAAATGGATGCGGTAGGCTGTCTAGGTCTGCTATGTGCTCTTTGAGCTTCTCTTCTTTGGCTTTGATGATGACATCGTCTTCTAAGTAGCGTATAACCATGCGTGTCATGCGTGGGGTAGAGATGGGTTGTCGCATCACATCATAGGAGTAAATCTCTAAGGTTTTGAAGACAAATTTTTTATAGACTATGTCTACTAGTGAAGAGATACTATAGAGTGCATCTATCATGGTCGCTACAGAAGAAGGATAAGAAGCATCATAAATGTCAGCATTGGTTTCAAACTCCCCACGGCTAAATTTCCACTTACCTTTGTCAAAGTATTTTTCTATGGCATTGTTAGATAACTTTGTAGCCGTGACAAGATAGACTTCATTGAGTGTAGATTCATACGCCTCTATGAGTGTCTGTGTAAGGTAGGCATAGTCTTCTAAAAAGGCTTTTATTTTGGGTGTTTTACTTATGAGTGTGGAGTGATACAGTTCAGAGTTAATATACATACTTTGAAGCAGAGCATCTAAGGATTGTATAGCCAGTTTAAGATATTTTTTATCGATACGACTTGCTTTAAAGAGAGATTTAATCATCATAGCATTCCATGCAACAATAACTTTTTTATCGATGAAAGGATAAACCCGTTTTTCTCTGCGTTTTTTTAGAGCATCTATGGCTTCTTTGTAATAAGGAATATCAATGGCAGTGGGGTCATCTACACGGACAATATTTTTACCTTCAAAATTTCCCTGTTTAGTGATGTGTAAGGCTTTGGCTAGTTTTTCGTGGGCCTTGCTGGGGATGCCAGCTTTTTCAAAAGAGCGTAAAGCTTTGTCGTAGCTGTAAACAAAATACTTCCCTTCTTCTTTTTCTGTATCTGCATCAGAAGCAGAGTAAAAGAGATGGTCTTGACTCATTTTTTCGAGCATAAAGTCTAAAGTTTCAAAGGCGATGTCTTTATAAAAATCATTCGATGTGGCATGGTATGCTTTGAGGTATACTTCTGCGAGTAGGGCATTGTCATAAGTCATTTTTTCAAAGTGAGGAACAAGCCATTCATTGTCTGTAGAATAACGGCAAAATCCACCATCTACAAGATCTCTAAGTCCACCTTTTGCCATAGAAGAGAGAGAAAAAGCTGCCATGTTAAGTGCCTCTTTATTGTCTGTAAGTTTATAAAGGTCAAGAAGTAGGTCGAGTGTAGAGGCTTGAGGAAATTTTGGTGCTTTATTAAAGCCACCATGTTCAGAGTCAAAGAGTTGTTTACTTTGATCTAAAACTCTGTTAATAATACTAACATCAAGCTTGGTAGCTTGTATTTTGTCTTCTTTGGGGTTTAGGTATCTTAAAATATTATCTGCTTCTTTAACAAGTACATCTTTTTCATTTTTGTATTTATCTGCAATGACTTCAAGTAAAGAACTAAAACTCATCATACCATACTTAGGTTCATCAGGTATGTAAGTAGCAGAGTAAAAAGGTTTTAAATCTTCAGTCAAAAAGATAGAAGTCGGCCAGCCTCCACCACGGCCATTCATGAGTTGATAGACTTCTTGAAAGTGCTTATCTATGTCAGGGCGTTCTTCACGATCAACTTTGATGGCGACAAAGTGCTTATTGAGTATTTTTGCAGTGGTTTTGTCTTCAAATGACTCATGTTCCATAACATGACACCAATGACAAGAACTGTAACCAATAGAAAGAAAGACAGGCTTATGCTCTTTTTTAGCTTTTTCAAAAGCTTCTTTTCCCCATGGATACCAATCCACGGGATTGTCAGCGTGTTGCTGTAAATAGGGAGAGTGTTCATTTTTTAGATGATTTGCCATTTTAAACCTCGTTTGTAAACCAATTGGTGGTAATATTACACAGCTAATACACGTATCATACAATAAAATCTGTAAATAAAACAAAAAAGTTTTAAATACGACTTGTCGTATGAACCTACTGCTGAAGTAATCTCAGCGATAGCGTAGCATTTTGGGCTTTGCCCAGATGCGTTATTTTAATGATAAGAGAGAGAAAATGAACAATATAGTCAAAAAGTTACTTCTGGTGAGTTTACTTTTAAGTACTTTTGCTTTTGGTGGATTTGGTGATGCCCTGAAAAAACAGAAGTTTTTATCCCCTGATGAAGCATTTAAAACAACAGCAGTTTTAAAAAATGGAAACATTGAAACCAATATTGTCATGGCAGATAAAATTCATATTTATGAAGATTCTCTACATTATCGAATTATAAAGCCTACAAAGCTTGAACTTGCAGTTAAAAAGCCTACTCCTCATGAATTTGATGGTGACAAAGTGTATGAGAAACAACTTAGCATTACTATCCCAACCAAAGAGATAGAGTCGAAAGTAGCAGGAGATTATACGTTAGAGATAGAGTTTCAAGGGTGTTCAGATAAAGGGATTTGTTACCAGCCCATTAAAAAAACATTTAATTTTAAAGGTGCCAAATTAGGTGTTTTTGACAAAATATCAGCTGTCATCAAAGAAGGTAATCCTAAAAAAATTGTTGATTTCTTTTTGCATGAAAGTCCTATTTTTATTATCTTGATTTTCTTGCTCTTGGGTATACTTATTTCACTTACCCCATGTATTTTCCCTATGATTCCTATTTTATCTTCTATTATCATGGCACAAGAAGGCAAAGAAGAAAATCAAAAAACAAATCCTTTTCTCATATCACTTGTATATGTATTGGCAATGGCAATCACGTATGCTGTAGTGGGTGTGATAGCAGGTATCTCGGGAATAGATGTAGGTGCTGCTTTACAGAATCCTTGGATACTTAGTATCTTTGCCCTTATTTTTGTGGCACTTGCCATCTCTTTGTTTGGTTACTATGAAATAGGCTTACCTGCATCATGGCAGTCTAAACTTACGAAAGCTTCTGATGAAGCACAGGGAAAAGGGGGCATCATCGGTACAGCGATTATGGGCTTTTTCTCTGCACTCATCGTAGGACCTTGTGTCACACCTCCGCTAGGTGGCGCGGTACTTTTCATTACGCTTACTGGTAATGCAGTACTTGGTGGTTTTGCATTGTTTGCTATGGGTTTAGGTATGGGATTGCCACTGCTTGTGATAGGTTTGGGTGCAGGTAAATTTATGCCAAAACCTGGTGGATGGATGACACGTGTATCTCAAGTCTTTGGTGTGACGATGCTGGCAGTTGCTATTGCGATGCTTGGGCGCTTCTTACCAGAGGGTATGACACTTTTCCTATGGGCATTACTTTTCATGGGTGTGGCTCTGTTTATGGGTGTCTTTGACTCTAAAGAGTTTGAAGGTGCAAAAAAGCTTTTTAGATTAATGGGATTAGTGTTCTTACTTTACGGGGTATCTTTATTTGTAGGAGCTATTTCTGGAGCAAACTCAATGTTTAGACCTTTTGCAAAGTTTACTTCTTCGACTGCTGTAACTTCCTCTGTGATAGAAGATAAGTCAGGACACTTAGGGTATTCTATAGAGCGTCTGATGAAAGAAGTAAAAGCTTCAGATAAACCTGTGGTTGTAGACTTTGGAAAAGACTCTTGTACTGCTTGTACAGAACTTGCAGAGATTACTTTTCCCCACCCTTTAGTAAAAGAACAACTTAAAAACTTTACTTTTATTAAAATAGATCTTACAAAAAATACGTCAGAAGACCAAGCGTTACTGAAAAAATTTGAACTTTTTGGTACACCTAATATTATCTTCTTTGATACAAAGAATAACTACTTAGCAGATAAAACTTTGGTAGGATTTATTAAACCGGAAGTATTTGCCAAACATTTAGAGAGCATCGCCAAATAAAGTTATGCTCTTTCAATAGCTGATACAGCAACTCTCACGCCCTCATACTCACAATAGACATCACCATGTGCATAAGAAAAAGGTTTATTTGTTTTGATGAGTCTTAGCCCATGAGGGAAGATGCACTCTTCTTCAAAGTTTTGACTTTTACTTCCTACGATAACAGGGAATTTAGAAGTGTTAAGTACCCAAAAATCAGTGTGGTCTATGTGATTTGAATCTTCTTTCTCATCATAGACTTTTACACCATATTCTTGGTGAGAGGCAAAGCTCTCAAGTAGAAAAATGTCATGATAAAAAGTATCTTCTACTTCTTCATCTAGTAAGACACCCAAATGGTTGCGTGAAACATAAGCCACAATGTCTATGTTGTCATTGGTCTTTTGATTGATACGTTTATAGAGTTCTTTTTTATCATTAATCTTCTCCATACCTTTGAAACTATGGTAAGCATCTATATGTCCTTTCATAATAATATTCTCAAAACGCTCGAAGTATTTGTATTCTTCTCGTATTTTCTTATTTTTTATGATTGTACTAAGCTTGTCCCCTGCTTTTTTAGAATTCGAAATCACGTTACACTCTACCATAGGGTCTATATGTTTGGTTTTAATGAGACCAAGGTAATAAAGTCCTTGGTTAAGTTTGTCTCCTATAAAGTTGAAAAAACGTGAAAGAGGGTTATTGGCACCAAACCATTTTTCTAGTAAAGTGAGTAGATAAGAAAGTGCAAATACTTCTATAATAGGAGCTAGCCATGAAGCAGCAAACCATGAAAGTACAGAAGAGGTAATTTTAGTAGCAAAAGTGAGTATACCTTCAAAGAGTGCAGAAGCTAACATTTTGGCTTGTGTAAAAAAGAGTAATTTATCTAGGTATCCCAACCAATAAACAATGATCCCTAGTAGAAAAGCACCCAGAAAAATAGTCACAATATTTTTGAGTTTGGCTTTAAGGTTGAGTCTAATATAGTAGTCTTTAACTTCTTTAACTCCTTCTACAAGATGGTCGATAATGTTGGCTTTAAACCATTGTGTGAGGACATTGTCTAAAAACCAGCGTTTAAGTAGTAGTAAAAAGCCTTGAAAGAGAGTAAGACCTTTGAGAAATGCGATAAATTTGAGCTTAGAAGCAAACCACAGTGAAAGAATACTGGCTTTAAAAACAAGTGCTATGGCAAACATATATCCCATGAGCCACTCATAAGATGCTTGATGGGTATATTTAAGGGTGTAAACAACGGCTGTTGGTATGACGATAGCGAGAAGGGCTTTGTATCGTCTACGCATCTTCTAGTTAAATATCTTCCGAAGTTGCGTCTGTAGTGTAGACACCAGTGAGTTTTTTCCAGATGATTGAGGCATTAAGACCAAACCAAATAAGAAGCCCAACACCAAGAGTGGAAGCCCAACCAGCTTGTTCAAATTCTGTAACATTAATGATGCCATACTGTTGTAGACCCCAAATAAATGCACCAATGATTATGGTTACGATGAGTGCCCCAAAGAAACCAAGACTTTGAAAAATAGACTTAATGGCAAGTAACCAAAGTGCCATCATGATAAGAATGCCAAAAGGTTTAAACCCTGAGAATATATCATCAACATTAGAGATGTAGTGAATAAAATGGTGCCCTGTTGGGTTCCATGTACCCAGAGCTAGTGCCATAGAAAGTACAAGAGTCACCCACCATGCAAGATGTGTAACTTTTTTACCACTTTTTGTTGTTGATGTTTTTGTAAGAAATCCTGGAAGCATATGTAATCCTCATAATTTTTTGGAAATTATAGCAAAAATATTACGCTATAATGTCAAAAAAGTCATGCGAACAGCATGATACTAAAAAAATTATTATAAAAACGGAATAACACATGACCCAAATAACAGAAAAATCAAAAAATTTAACAATCAATATCGGTGAAATAAATACCCTTGAAGTAATGAGAGATACAGATTATGGATACTTTCTAGAAGCAAAAGATGAAAGTGAAGTACTCCTTCCAAATGTTTATGTCATGGAAGATGAAATGCCAATGGGCTCACTCATTGATGTTTTTATATATACTGATTCTGAAGATAGACCTGTGGCAACTACTAAGATGCCTTATGCCAAATTGGGGGAGTATGGTTACTTTACTGTGGTTGATTATAAACAGTATGGAGCCTTTGTAAATTGGGGATTACCCAAAGATTTGTTTGTGCCTCTTTCTCAGCAAAAAGAACATTTCACTATAGGAAAGAAATATCTGCTTCGGGTTTGTTTAGATGAACAAACAGGTAGACTTTATGCCACACAGAAAATAGGAAAGTATTTTAATCGTGATATGAAAGGACTGCATCCAAATAAGATATTAGAAGCCATAGTTTTAGCAAAAACACCGCTAGGATTTAAAGTAGTAGCCGATAATCAATACGAAGGAATGCTCTTTAGTAATGAAATATTTGAAGACTTACGCATAGGAGATAAACGAGAAGTTTATGTAAAAAATGTACGTAAGGATTTCAAACTAGATTTATCGCTACAACCTATAGGAATAAAAGCTAAAATAGATGAAGCAGAAGGAACGATATTACAACTTCTTAAAGAATCAGGTGGGACATTGCCTTTTACGTATAAAAGCGATGCAGAGGAGATAAAAAAAGTTTTTGGTATGAGTAAGAAAAATTTTAAACGTACTTTGACAGAACTTCTTAATAGAAAAGAAATCGTGTTACTTGAAGATTCCATTAAGCTTTCATAAATCTTTTTTGCTATACTTACTTATCTCAATTTAAGGAAAAAGATATGGATTTAATGGATTTATTAAAAGTTGGTGGCTCTTTGATTCAAGGTAATAGTGATGATGCAACAACAGGACTAGATGTGAATGATATTGCTGGTGCACTTGGTGGCTTACTTGGAAACAGTGAAGGTGGATTGGATTTAGGTTCTTTAGTGAGTGGACTCTCTCAAAACGGACTTGGCGAAATTGTAGGTTCATGGTTAGGTAATGGAGAAAATGCTTCTATCTCTCCAGACCAAATAACAGACTTGCTGGGTTCAGATAAAATCTCTGAATTTGCTTCAAATTTAGGACTTTCTGTTGATAGTGCTAAAGGAGCTTTGGCTGATGCATTACCTCAAGTTGTAGACCAAGCAACATCGGGTGAGAATTCAATGATAGATGATATGTTAGCACAAGTAGGTGGGGCAGGTGGTGCCATGGATATGTTGGGGAAAATGTTTCGTTAGTTTATGTGGTATGTGGGCAGTTGCCCACATAAAAAATTATTTTACTTCACTCTGCTTTTTTGCAAAAAACAATCCTACCATTGTCGTTAAAAACATAAGTATTAACATACTAGAAAGACCCATTGCATCTCCACTACTTGCAGTAACTGCTGGTTCTACCATTGGTTCAACCGGAGCGATATCTCCTCCTGCAAACATTGTTGATGTAAGTGTTATAGCCATTGCAGATAGTTTAAAGATCATTTTTTTCATTATTTTTTCCTTATTTATGATGATGTTAAAGACTTAAATGATTAAATCTCACCTCTAATAAAATGAGTTCAATAGATTATAACATCTTATATTTGTTATGTCTAGTTTTTAATAAAACTTTTATTAGCGCATAAATTATATGTTAAATAAGCAATCTTTTTATGAAAAGATATGCTTCATTGCCATACCCATGACATCATCAATGACTGAGCCATCATGGTCTTGGTCTAGCATACCTGTGAGCATACCTTCAAGTCCACCTGCTTGTGCCTGTGGTTCTCTTTGGTAGGCATCTCTTTGTGGTGCTGATTTTTTTGTGAGTGCCCCAATGACAAGAGGTGCCAACATAGGTAACATTTTTTTGATAATATCTGCACTCATCCCTGTTTCTGCTTCTACATGGCGTGCAACTTTTCTAGAGTTTTCTTTAGAGCCTGTAAGTTGACCTAAAATGTCATTGCCCATAGAAGTGAGATCTCCTCTTCTCATGGTTTCCTCAGGTTTATCAAACATTTCAGAAAATTGTCCATTCCCTATTTGTGCCAACAGTCCACCAGAATCTTGTTCGCTTTGTAAGTTTTTCTTTGCTGAACCCATAAGTATGGGTGCAAGTTTACCGATGATAGAACCAGCATCTCCAACATCTATACCTACTTGTTTTGCAATACTTCCTGCGATTGCAGGATTGTTTATAATCATATCAATTAATCCAGCCATTTTGTCTCCTTTTTGATTGGTATCAATTTATTATAGCAGTATTATATGGCAATTTGCCATATTTTTGAGTTTATTTTATTTACTTCGATACAATAATATAATCTTTAAAATTAGGATATTAATGCGTTTACTATGGTTTATTTTTATACCACTTTTAAGTATGGCTACACCTTTTAAAGTGGCTACTTATAATGTTGAGAATCTTTTTGATGCAAGTTTTCAAGGCTCAGAATATGAAGAATATATACCAGGGAAACATAACTGGAATAAGCGTATGGTGGAGATAAAATTAAATCATACAGCAGAAGTCATTTGTGATGTAGATGCCGATATAGTAGGATTACAAGAGATTGAAAATAAATATATATTTAATCGTCTCATATTACGTCTTAATAAAGTAGGATGTCCTTATAAATATACTGCTATCACAGAGAAAAAAGGTGCACCTATACAAGTGGCATTACTTTCACGGTACCCTATAAGAAAACAAAAGGAGATACAAGTAAGTTACTCTCCAAGAGTGAGAAATATCCTAGAGGTTGAGTTAAATATACAAGGGAATCCTCTTACACTTTTTGTGAACCATTGGAAATCTAAGGCATATAAAGGGTATGAAAGTAAACGTATTCAATATGCAAAGGCACTACAATCACGAATTGCTAGACTTAGTCCAGATACAGAGTATATTGTTTTAGGTGATTTTAATTCTGATTATAATGCGTATCTTACATTGGAAGAGAAGATAAATGATACACAAGGAAAGACAGGTTTTTCTGACATACTAAAGACAAAGATAGAAGAAACTGAAATTATAAAAGCCCAAAAGGGATGGCACTATACACTTTGGAAAGAACTCCCTGTAGATGAACGATGGAGTCATAAATTTTATGGTAAAAAGTCTAGTTTAGATCAGATAGTTCTTCCTCAAAAAATGTTCGACGAAAAAGGTATAGATTATGTCAATAACTCTTTTAGGGTATTTAAGGCAGAGTATCTTTTTACGAAGCGAGGGTACATTAATAGGTGGCGTTATAAACATGGTAAGCATAGAGCAAAAGGATATTCTGATCATTTACCAATCTTTGCATATTTTGATGTAAAACCTTATAAAAGAGAGAAGTCAGATAAAAAAAGTATTAGAAAATTAAAGCAAACAATTGACGATTTGTATGAAATAGATACGCTTTCTGGTGAAATTGAACTTAAAAATGTGGCAGTAGTGCTTAAGCGAGGAAATCATGCCATAGTGAAACAATCAAAATCAGGAAGAGGTATATTTTTATATGGATGTGCGGCTAACTTAAAAGAAGGGTATCGCTATGATTTACTTGTAGATAGTATGAAGAGCTACAAAGGACTTAAAGAAATAACAAGTGCATATGTATTGAAAGATAGAGGGAAGTTAGATATAAGGCATTATACGCTGATACAAAAAGAATTAAATCAAAAATCATTAAGACAAAACGAAGTGCTAAGGGATATTATTGGTCTCTATAAAAATCATTTTTTGTATGTGAATGGTCTAAAAATACCTGTCTATTTTAAAAAGAAGAAACATAGACCTAAAAATGGTGTAAAGCTAAAGATATACTATGCCCACCTAGGGTATTATAAACAATTACAGTTAGTGATTTACAACACTAAAGATTTTACTGTTCTGGAGTAACTATGGCATATTATAGTTGGATTTTAGCATTTCATGTGATGAGTTTTGTCTCTTGGATGGCAATGTTATTTTATTTACCAAGACTTTTCATTTACCATAGAGAAAATGCAGATACAAAAGCATTTACAGATATTGTAGAGATTCAAGAGTATAAACTGTTTAAATATATTGGTGTCCCTGCAATGTGGGCAACACTCATTTCTGGTACCACTATGCTTTACTTAAATTCAAGTATCTTCTCTAGTGGAGGATGGATGCATGCAAAACTTCTCTTTGTAGCTTTTTTATTGGCTTACCACATTTCACTAGGGAAAATTCGTACGATTATGATAGACAATCCTCACTTTAAAAGTTCAAAATGGCTAAGAGTCTATAATGAAGCACCCACACTGCTTATGATATTTATCGTTATTATGGTAGTAGTAAAACCTTTCTAGTCGTATTTAATAATTTATTTGTGTTATAATCAAGAAGTTTAATTTTAAGGAATAGTTTTATGGAATTACCAGTTATTACATTACCAAAAGTTGATTTACCCTTTGATATCCCTGTATTATTACATCCCCCAGTTGATCATTTTGCTATTGCTTTACCCGTAATAATCCTTCTTTTAGAGTTTTATAACCTTTTTGCAAGAAGAAAATCCATAGGTGCTTTTTCTTTTATATTACTAATACTCACAGTGATTATTTTTGCAGGAGCCTATCTTACAGGAACTACAGATGGTAAAGAAGCATATGATTTACTTACACCTGAAGGTCAAGAGGCACTCAAAGCACATAAACTTTTAGGTACGTATTTACTTTTAGCTACGGGTGTGGTACTTTTCTTCAAACTACTCGCAATGACAGGAAAATCTTACTTTAAATTCTTTTTCTTTGTTGTACTTATCGGACTTATCGCAGGTACATTTGAACAAGGTGAGCATGGTGGAGAATTGGTATATACATATGGTGCAAATGTTGAAAGAGTGAAAACATTAGATGATGAACTCTTTGATGTAAAAGAAGAATTAGAAGATGCTACGGACACAGTAGCAGAGATAAAAACAGAAGTGAAACAAGAAGAAGCTACTCCTGCTACCATACCAACACCAGAGAAAAAACCAGATAGTGCCAATGCTACAGTGGAAACATTACTAGACAGTGCAAAAAAAGAGATGGAAGAAGCAAGTCATAAAGCACTAGAAAAAGCAAATCAAGCCGTAGAACAAGCAGTTGAAGTACCAGCAACAACGATAGAGTAAATTCAAGTTTACTCTTTTAGTGTATAT
>Ga0256828_1001461_pt1 | contig 14736 bp, 16 predicted proteins | sample CV88metaG_FD_185993 | JGI IMG/M metagenome (GOLD analysis project Ga0256828, IMG submission 185993) | Hydrothermal vent microbial communities from East Pacific Rise, Pacific Ocean - CV88 | ecosystem: Environmental > Aquatic > Marine > Hydrothermal vents | place: Pacific Ocean: East Pacific Rise...
TGTGCAATCATAAAAAGATTATACAGACTCTTTGGTTAAATATGGGTTTAATACCCCTTTAGCACTATAATAAAGTACAAATCCCCATAGCAGAGCACTTGAAGCGATACTTAAGAGACTTGCCTCCTCTTCCATATGTACTAAATTTTTTGCACTTACATCTGCTAAAATATAATCTAAACCAAGCCCAAAAAGAATACTTCCAAGAATAATGCTTCCAAGATAAATATACAAGGTTCTTGTTCCTAACATTTTTTTAACAACACCGATGGTTACAGTATTTGTAGCTGGTCCTGCACTTAAAAACACAAAAGCTGCTCCGGGACTAACACCTGCGAGTATAAGTCCTGCTGCAATAGGTAAAGAAGCGGTTGCACATACATACATTGGTACAGCTACAATTATGGCAATAACATAAGAGAGCCAAGAATATTCTAAAAGAATATCACTTAAATTTTGTGGAATAAGTGTAGCAATTAATGCACCCAAAACCAAACCAAACAATAAAGGGGAGGCAATATCTTTTAAAAGTGTCTCAAAAGCATATATAAAAACTTTTTTGACTGAAAAAATTTTCTTTTGTGTTGCACTACAGCAACTATCTCCAGAGCAACAAGTTGAAGACTCTTGAAAAACTTCCTCTTCCCTCTTTTCTGGGTAAATATTACTTAAAACACCTGCAACAATAGAGATAAATAGAGAAGTAAGAACTCGATAGAGAGTAAAAACCCAACCAAACATACCATAGGTTGCTAAGATAGAATCTACCCCTGTTATGGGTGTAGATATAAGAAAAGAGAGGGTTGCCCCATTACTTGCTCCACTTTTTTTCATCCCCGCTGCTAAGGGGACAACACCACAAGAGCATACTGGTAAAGGGATGCCAAAGAGGGTTGCTTTTATAACAGAATAAAAAGAATTTTTTCCTAAATGGTCTTTAACAATACTATCGGGAACAATCTCATGTAATAATCCTGCAAACACAAGCCCAAATAAAATATATGGAGCCATAGCATTGCTAAGGTTGTAAAGGGAAAGAAAAAACATCTCCATAAGTTCCATTATTTTTCTCCAATATTTATGTTATAATTCATATAACATAATTGTTATATAATAATACTTCAAAAGAGGTTAGATGGAAAAATTAGTTACTTTAGCAAAAGTCTTAAGTGATACCAACAGAGTAAAAATATTACTTCTTCTAAAACGCGAAGATCAGCTTTGTGTCTGTGAAATATGCGATACACTCCAGCTTTCACAACCTTTGGTTTCAAGACATCTAGCACAAATGAAAAAAGCTCAACTTGTTGCAACACATAAAAAAGGAAAATGGAGTCTCTACTCACTATGTAAAAATAAAACACTAGAATATTTACTTCAAGAGTTAGACGAGAAGCTTCCATCTCTTATAAACTGTTCCTCTAAAGAAAGCTTTAATCTCTAAAGGTATAAGATGGTGTGAAGTATCTTTATTAAATAATAAGGAGTTGTGTAATGTTTAATAAAACAAAAGTAATATCAACAACCCTTATTGCTGCTCTTGGATTTGTACTTATTCTCTTTGCAGTAGATTATTTCCAAAATAAAGTAAAAGATCTTCAATCACTCGCTTATACAAAAGATTCTAAAGAGATTAAAAAACAACTCCAAAACATGATAGAAGAGAAACAAAAGGCAACAGTGGCAATCTCCATAGCCTTAGCCCAAAGTTCTCTTATAAAAGAGTTTCTTCACGGTGGGAGCTATACAAAAAATATTAAAAACCTCCACAATCTTTCTGCAGAACTTAGAAAAAACACCTTTTATAAGAATGTTTGGCTTCAAATTATAAGCCCTCAAGGGGTGTCTCTTGCTAGAAGCTGGAGTGATAAACATGGAGACTCCCTGATTAAAGTTCGAGAAGATATTCAAGAGCTTGTAAAACATCCTATGCAAATATCAGGTATAAGTGTTGGAAAATACACCATCTCTTTTAAGTCTATTGCTTGTGTAAGAGACAAAAATCATAAACTTTTAGGTTTTATTGAAACTATTACACACTTCAATTCTATCTCTAAAGAGCTTCAAAAGCAGAACTATGACTCTGTTTTACTTGTAGATAAAAAATACAAAAAGCAACTTGTTAACAACCTTACTAACGAGTTTATTGACAATTATTATGTTGCAAACTTTCATACAAAAAATTATGCACTCTCTCTACTTAGAAGTTTAGACTTAAAAAATCAGACACTCAACAGTAACTACCTCATAAGTAAACACTATTACTTTACAACATACCCTATTCACAATATTAATAAACAAGTTATTGCCTACTTTATTCTTATTAAAGATATTGATAACTTTGATTATGAAAAAAGAGATGATTTTATTACAAGTGTAGAGATGATGCTTGCCCTTAGTCTTATTGTTATGTTTTTAATTATTATTCTTTTATATACCTATAGTGCCGGTATTAATAAGCAAAAAAAATACTTTCACAATATTGTAGACACTGCCTCTGAAATTATTATCATAACAGATGGAGACCATGCCTTAGATGCGAATGAAGCTTTCTTTAACTTTTTTGATGAATACAAAACACTCCAAGATTTTGCAAAAGAGATAAAATGTGTTTGTGATCTTTTTATAAAAGAAAATGGATATATCTCTAAAAATATGGGCAAAACAACTTGGTATGAGTTTATTTTAGCACATCCAAAAGATTCCCATAAAGCTAAAATTGTGTACAAAAATAAAACATATATTTTTACCATACACCTTAAAATTTTAGAACAAACAAATACCAATATTTACACTTTAGCACTTTCAGATATTACACAATCAGAACTCTATAAAGACAGATTGGAGCATATCTCTAAAACAGACATGCTCACTGGAATTGGTAACCGTTATAAATTTGATGAAGATATTCATAGAGAATTATTTCGAGCAAAAAGGTACAAAAGTGCCTTGTCTCTTATTATGCTTGACATTGACTTTTTTAAACAAGTTAACGATACCTACGGACATGATGCTGGAGATAATGTTCTTATCGCTCTTAGTAAGGAGGTGGTCTCGCTTCTTCGCTATTCTGATATATTTTGTAGATATGGTGGAGAGGAATTTATGATTATAATGCCAGAGATTACACTTATAGAATCCAAAATTAGTGCAAGTAGAATCAAAAAGCATATTGAGGAACTTCATATTAAAGGTGTTGGTAAAATTACAATTAGTTTGGGTGTTACAGAACTTAAAGAGGATGACAATGTGATTAGCCTCTTAAAAAGAGTTGATAAAGCTCTTTATGTCTCTAAAAAAGAGGGACGAAACAGAGTAAGTTGTTTATAAATTAGGTAAATACTAATTATTTGGTTATAATTGCAGTTCAAATTTTAAAGAAAGTGGGTGATGTGATATGCCTGGTATCGTACTACGCCATGATGATAATTTTGATGCATCTTATAGACGTTTCAAGAAGCAGACTGACCGTAACTTAATCGTTACAGAAGCTCGTGCTCGCCGTTTCCATGAAACGGAAACTGAAAAACGTAAGAAATTCAAAATTGCATCTCGTAAGAAAATGCTTAAACGTCTTTATATGATGAGACGTTACGAATCACGCCTGTAAGCGTTAGCCTTCGGGCTTTCGTTTCTCTTCTAATCTCCAAACTTCCAAATCTCAAAAACTAAAATTCAATTCCTAAACCAAACAATAACTGATAATCATTTTTATATGGTTGCACACCACTAGATGAAACCTTTGGTAGATGTGTATAGTCCCAAATTGCCGTTATATCAAAATCTAACCAATCTAAAAGCTCATTTTCAAGTGCCAAAACCATATGATGTTTATATTTTCCAGAATTTGCATCTGTAAAGGTCATTTTGTACTGGTAATTTAAGTCTGTTTTATCTGAAATTTCATACTCTAGACGAGTACTCAACTCCAAAGAGAAAGAGGTTGGACTTTGCACATCAGTCGTATTCACCGTTATATAACGAGTATGAATAACGGCTGGACCACCTGATACATCCCACTCTAAAGTAGGTGTATCTGTTATTGTGTACCCTAAACCTGCACCAAGTGTATACTGATTACTAATGTTTTGAAATTTGTCTTGATAGTACTCTGCAAAAATTGGTGTCCAGAAAAAATAACGCGATTGATAGATATCGTATTTTTCATTTACACGGTGGTCGTTAGCTGTCTCAACACCATTACTACTAGAGATTCTTCCAAGGTAGTCTAAACGCAGTCTTGTTGTAGCTGTTCTACGTTTAACATTTGCCTTGACATTATAATCAAACTGTTTTTTATTTCCCGATCGTAAGTCTAAGTTAACAGTGATTTTTCCAGACCAATACTGTCTCTCTTTCTCCCCAGAGAGTGCTAAAGAAACAATTTGATCTTTATCGAAGGTGAAGGTATCATCCCCTTGAATAATATGAATTTTTCCATCTTTATAGCGAATAATTCCCGGAACAGTAGCAACACCTTCTATGTTAACATCTATAATATGATAACTCTTTATCTGCTTAATATCTTTAAATTTAAAGGTGTATAAACCAACTTCATCACTATCAAACTCAAGCTCTTTGTTGTACATAGCTTTAATCTCACCCTTAAACCACTCTCCAGACTTTGTTTGAATCCAGTCGTATTTTTGTGGGGTTGGAGAGAGTTGCTCCCAAGGCTGTTGTATTTTAGAGATATCAACTTTTCCGCTTTTATCTATGGATTTAACAACTTCACTAACAGGGACTTTCTTTTTAATTTTATTTTGTACATCAGACTCTTTTGCTTTTTCACGTAGCTCTTCTTTAGTTAAACCAGATGTATCTTTAATAAGTACCGGCTCTACTAAATCTGTATTTTCTTCACTTTGAGTGTCTTCTGCAAAAGCAAAAGTAGCTAAAATAAAAAAGAGTATAAAGAGTTTCATCTATAGTTTTCCATACATTTCATTGTAAAAGTTCAGTGCATATCTATCACTCATACTTGCGATATAATCAGCAATCACCCTATGTTTATGGCGTGAAGAAAGTTGCTCGTAGTAAAAAGCTGGCAACATTTTCTCCTCCTCCATTAAACCTTTATAGAGCCCTTTAATCGCTTGTTTCCCTGCATACATTTTACGAACAATATTTTTATGTTGGTACATCTTTTGATGAAGTAGTTTCTTTAATTTTTTAATCTTTGTCTCAAGAGACTTGTCAAAACCTACTGGCATCTCTATAGTTTTATCTTTGATTTTTTCCTGAGAATACTCAAGTAAAGAGTAAACTAAATGATTAATAAGATGGGAGCTAAAACGGTAACGAAACATCTCATCGTTCTCTTCACCTACACCCTCAGCAGCCACTTTTTCTAAAATTTCTACTGCAAGTTCACTTGTTTTTAAATCTTCAAAACTGATGATGCCAGAGTTTACCCCATCATCTATGTCATGACTCATATAAGCTATCTCATCTGCACGGTCAACTATCATCGCCTCTACAGATGGATGTTTATCAAGGTCGAATTGTTGATGAATAGAATCGGGAAGAAAAGATTTTCTGTATGGGTAAGAGTGTTTTAAAATCCCTTCTAGTGTTGCAAAAGTAAGATTTAAACCATCAAAGTTTTTATAGCGTTTTTCAAGCTTAGAAACAACTCGAAAACTTTGAAAATTATGCTCAAAACCATTACTAAAACCATCTGCTTTTAAACATTCATCTAAGGTGTCACCACCCACATGACCAAAGGGAGTATGACCCAAATCATGTGCCAGAGCAATTGCTTCTGCAAGCGATTCATTCAGTCCAAGAGTGGAAGTAATAGAGCGTGCAATTTGAGAGACCTCTATAGAGTGAGTAAGACGCGTTCGAAAAAAATCACCCTCATGGTTTAAAAAAACCTGTGTTTTATACTCAAGTTTTCTAAAAGAACCAGAGTGTATGATTCTGTCGCGATCGCGTGCATAAGGGTTACGAAAATCCTTATCTATCTTATAAAATCTCTCTTGTGCTTGCATTAGGCTTTTTTAATAAACTCTGTTTTGAGGTATATTTTTGTACCATTTACACGACCTTCAACATGATCATCCATATCGTTAGGGAGAGCTATACGAGTAACTGTTGTACCGCGTTTAGCAGTAAAACCAGCACCCTTAACATCTAAATCTTTAAGTATCACAATACTATCTCCAGCATGAAGCTCTACACCATTTGCATCACGAAAAACTACTTTATTTGCCTCTGCATTTACAGCTTGTTCTGCTAGTTTGAGCTCATCTTCTTCTAGGTACATCATCTCAACCATATCTTGACGACCAAGCTTGTTCCATAAAATATATGCCATCACTTTTACAGCTGGTGTTTCACTCCACATTGCATCGTTCAGACAATTAAAATGGTTTTCATCTAACTCACCACTCTCAATTTGTCCTTTACAGTTAGCACAAACATAAATACTCTGATCTTCGCTACCATCACTTACAGGTAACTCTAAAACACTTACATCTTCGCTAGATCCACATAGTTCACATACTTCACTTCTTGCCATTTTTTATCCTTTATCTATTTTTGTAATTATATCGAATCTCCCAAGAGATCCATTAATCTTCTTGGTGAAATTCTATATCTTTATCTGAAACTTTTTTCTCTTGAACAACTTTGTCAAATGCTTTTTTAGCTTCTTTTTCGTTATATTTACGGCACTCTTGAGGCACAACTGCATTTGGGTCTTTCGCTATCTCATCACACATAGTTCCATTCACACCAACTTTGGCACAGCCACTCAACAAAAGAGCAAGGAGGATTGTTGTTTTTATCATTATTTCTTCTTTATTATTAAATCTAAGTATTTTTTTGGTGTTACTCGCATCATCTCTTGAGCAAGCCAACGAATTTGAAAAAATGCCGCACCACTATCACGAAGAGTAAAGTAATTTTTTAAACTTCTTAGGTTAAAAGTCACTACCATATCTACTTTTACATTATCGGTAATAATATGCTTAAAAGCATCGCCAACATTACGTTTTTTCTTTCCAGATTGCAGTGCTTCATAAAGTCTTTCTGCATCCCCTTTGTACTCTTGTAAAAAGCCAAGTGAACTCTTTGCAACGGCAATTGAGTGAAAATCTTCTAACCTTTTAGACTGAAAATCAAGCTTTTCATACATCGCCCCTATCTCTAAGCGATTATACTCTTCATCACAAGTAACAAACATATTAAAAGAGTTAAGTGTTTTTATAAAAAACTCTTTATCGTTTGCACTTTTTGCAGCAACAAAGGCATTAATAATACCACTCATAGTGTAGCGGGTACTTCTTACACTTATGGCTTGTATGCGGTGTCTAGCATGCTCTTGTAAAACGCCACGAGAGGTTCCACGTATTAAAAAACTCAAATTAGCATGTTCTAAAATAGAGTGATGAAAATAGGTCCATGCCAAATCATCAAGAAGATTTGACTCATCAATACCATTAAGCTCCTCTAACATCTGAGCATCTGGCATCTTTGTCTCAATCTCTTGAACAACTCCATTTTCACTATTTGCAAATGAATCATAACATGTACGGGCTGCTGTTTCAGGTACACCTATGCCCGTATCTTGAAGTAAAACAACTTTGGGTTTTGTATACTTGATGCCATAAATCTCTTCCATCATCACTTCCTAAGTTTAGTTGTCTTATTTTAGCTTCTCTTTACTTAAAAACTTCGCTAAGCTTTTTGAATTCCATCCAAAATAGGAACAAAGTCACAATCTTCAAGTTCCTCCTCCTCTATTTTACCATCGCGTTTCATAAAGCGAGTAATCACTTGCTTGCCATTTTTTTCTATGGGTGCAACTAAAATTCCATCTTCGCTAAGTTGCTCAAAAAGCTTTGCAGGCACCTCTTTAGCTGTTGCAGAAAAAAGAATTCTATCATAAGGGGCATAAGCTATCCAGCCATTTTGTCCATCATCTGTTCTTGTATGAACATTATTGATATTAAGAGAGCGAAAACGTTTTTTAGCTTCAAGAATCAAAGGTTCAATTCGCTCAATGGTAAAAACGCCACGAAAGAGTTGAGAGAGTACTGCTGCTTGGTAACCACTACCACAACCAACCTCTAAAACCCTATCTGCTCCACGAGGGAAAAGATACTCAGTCATCTTTGCAACTGTTAAAGGGGAGCTTATATACTGAGCTTCGCCTATTGGAAGAGCATCAAGTTTATAAGCATTATGTCTAAAACCTGTGGGGACAAAAGCCTCTCTATTTGTCTTGGCTATCGCCTCTTTTACCTCGAGAGAGAGTGGGAAATTTTTCTCAATCTCATCTGCCATTCTTGCTGTTTTTGTTGCTGTTATTCTATCCAAACTATTGTATCCCTACATCCATATATCGTCTCATCAGAGTGATATCTTTTCTTTTATATTCAAGCTCTAAGCAAGGCTTATTCCCATTTCTGTGCTCTTCCCCCATTGGAGTAATAACACCACTCATCGCTGTACACTCTTCATTTTGAGCATCACTTGCCACCACATAACACTGGTTTATAATAGCTAAAGACTGCGTAAGTGAACGAAAATGCTCTGTGCGACTTACACCCCACCAAGCACTCACACAAATCACATCTGCTCCCTCACTTTTATGCCAGAGCTCTTTAAAGCGAAGCTCAAAACAGATAAAAACTGCTAATTTAATCCCATCAACACTGACAATTTCAAATGCCTCATCACTTCCTTCATCAAGGTATTTATGCTCATCACCAAAACGAAAAAGTCTTGCTTTAGCTCGCTCATACACCACCTCGCCATTATGAAAAACTTTTGCAAAATTAAAAACATTTTCATCGCGTTTTTCAATAATTGTTAAAACAATGATTTTTTCAAATGAGAGTTTTTTTATCTCCTCTATGGCTCGTGAGGCAAAAGCTATAACACTTTCAAAATTTTCATAATCATAAGAGGTCAAGCAAACTTCTGGTGCGACAATAAGAGTGTTAGTATCTGTTTGTTTTATAAGTGTTAAAAGTGTTTGGAGGTTTTGCTCATAATCACTCCCCGTTTCAAAAAGGAGTGAAGCGAGTTTATAAGATTTTTTAGAAGTCATCATCAAAAGATAAAGAACCTTTTGAATAATTTGTTACAGTTCCCTCAAAAAAGTTTGTTTTTTGGTCATTAAATTTAGCAAAATCATCTACCCATTTAATTGGATTACTTACATTGTAAAGTTTTTCAAAACCAACAGATGTCAATCTATCATCTGCGAGGTACTGGATATATTGCTCAACAATATCATCTGTTAGACCTAAGATTTGCCCTTGTGTAATATATTGACCCCAATCTGTTTCAAGTTTTACAGCCTCTTTAAACATCTCAATAACATCAGCTTTTAATTCATCGGTAAAGAGGTCTGCTCTCTCTTTACGAAGCGTATTAATAAGATTTTGAAAAAGAACAAGGTGAGTAACTTCATCGCGTTGAATAAAACGAATCATCTGTGCAGAACCTAACATTTTTCCTGAACGTGCTAGTGTATAGATGTATGTAAAACCACTATAAAAATAGATACCCTCTAAAATTTGGTTTGCAAAACATGCTTTAACGAAGTTTGTCTCTGTAGGATTTTTTGCGAGTTCTTGGTACACTCTAGCAATGGCATCATTTTTCCCTTTAAGCATCATATCGCGACGCCAAAGGTCATAAATCTCTGCAGAGTTTGTTGAGATAGAATCAACCATAACGGCATAAGACTGAGAGTGTAATGCTTCTTCAAAAGATTGACGTACTAAAATTAAATTGACTTCAGGAGATGTCACATAAGGATTGACATTGTCAATAAGGTTATTTGTTTGGAGTGAATCCATGAAAATAAGCTGTGAGAGTGCCTTGTCATATGCTGTTTTTTCAGCTTCTGTAAGATTTTTATAGTCATTCACATCACGTGTCATATCAACCTCTTTTGGGAACCATGTATTGTTTAACATCATCTCCCAAAGATTGTATGCCCACTGGTATTTAATATTGTTTAGTTCAAAAATCCCCGTTGGATCTCCACCAAAAATTTTTCTATCATTGACACTTTCTGTTGAATCTGGATTATATATCTGTTTTCTGTTCATTCTTTCACCCTCAGCTTATAACTTTGTGTATGATTATATCCATCTCCTCATTAAAAAAATATTATCTCATCCCAACAAAAACTCCTAAATATTTTTCAGTATTATCTTACTTTATATTAGATAGACTATTTCCACTATTTTTTACATATTTAAAACTAAAAAAGGATGTAAAATCTCTCAATTTAATCCCCCTTTTTATCTTAGCAACAAACATCTCCAAACTGTTTACTCCACTCTCGTAGCAAAAGAGATAAAAGTAGATTTTAGCATAGAGAAATTTTTTCTTAGTGATGGTGATTTTTTAGAAGCATACTGGCATAAAACAAACAAAACTAACAAACAAAACACTCTTGTTATTCTTTTTCATGGTTTAGCTGGAAATTATAAATCACCTTATATACAAGGCAATATACAAGCACTTGCAAAAGCTGGATTCGATACTGTCATTATGCATTTTAGAGGGTGTGCAGAACTTCCAAATACTCTTCCTCGCTCCTACCATAGTGGAGAAACTGGTGATGCAAAAGAGTTTTTAACTGCCATAAAAGAGAAACATAACTACTCTCAAATTTTCTGCATGGGGTTTTCTTTGGGTGCAAATATGCTACTCAAACTTTTGGGAGAACTTCAAGAGAACAAGCTTATAGATGGAGCAGTAGCTATATCTCCCCCTATGCAGTTAGATGTTTGTGCCAATGCCATAAACCATGGTATATCTAAGTACTACCAATTCAGACTTGTTAAAGAGCTCAACAAAGCTCTTGATGCTAAATACGATATGCATAATATGGAGCAACTTATAGGGCTTAAACGCGAAGATATACAAAATATAAAAACATTTTGGGAGTTTGATGAAGCCTATACCGCACCCATTCATGGATTTCAATCTGCACAAGATTATTATACAAAATGTAGCTCTCGTCAATTTTTACATAAAATTCAAACACCTACTCTTATTATTCACTCTGAAGATGACCCTTTTATGTCACCATCAGTTATACCTACACAGCAAGAGGTTTCAGAGTTTGTAACTTTAGATATACAAAAAAAAGGTGGTCATGTGGGTTTTGTTGAGGGGAGTTTTTTCAAGCCAAAATACTGGCTTGAAACAGAAGTGGTTCAATATTTTAAATCTCTATCTTGTAGCCGATTCCAAATACATTCTTAATTAAACCCTCTGGAATTTTTCTTCTTAGAGTTTTTACTAAAGTTTTTAAAGAAGATATTTTTTGATTATCATAGTCATACCAAAGCTCATACATAATATCTTCACTTCTAAATACTCTATGTGTATCAGAAAAAAGATATGCGAGCAGATCTCTCTCTTTTTTTGTTAAATCTACATCTTTGTTATTAAGAAGAAGTTGCTCTCTTTCACTATCCCAAAAACATATCTCTGAAACACGAACTACTTTGTTGGTATGGACAGTATAATTCATAATCTCATCAACAGCACCATCTAAAGCAGCCTTTAGTTCATCTCTCGATATAGGCTTCACAAGGTACCTGCTAAGTTTAAGAGCTGTTGCATCAAGAAGTGTCTCAATATCAGATTTTGCAGTCAACATAATAGCTTTTACATTATGGTCAAACTCTCGAATCTCTTGTAAAAATGTAATGCCATCTTTTTGAGGTAGATTAATGTCAATAATCATTATGTCAATTTTATTTGCTTTGTATATTTTAAGGGCTTCTTCTGCAGTTGATGCCTCATAAATTGTTTCAAAATATCTGCTCAAGTAGTTCACATAATTTTTACGTACTATCTCTTCATCTTCTAAATATAAAAGGGTGTATTGTAATTTTGTAGTTTGCATTTATGCTTGTTCCTTTGGGATTTTTATATCAAAACAGACACCATCTGCTCTGTTATTTACACTAAGTGAGCCACGAAACTCTTTTTCAATATGCTCTTTACACATAAAAAGTCCTAAACCTGTTCCTTCGGCATCATATTTGGTTGTAAAGTGCTTTGCAAACATCTTTTCTCGAACACTTTTTGCAATACCACCAGCATTATCACAAACACTAACAAAGAAGAAGTTTGTATCTTCATGAGCATTCAAGATTATTTTTGGCTTATATACACTACGCTCAAGCAAGGCATCTTTAGCATTGTTTAACAAAATCAATATAATCTGCTTTAAGAGTTTACCATCGTAAAGAAAAGAGCTTTTTGTGTCGATTTGAAGCTCTAATTTTATCTCTTTTTCTTCCAAAGCTAGTGCCACAACTGCTATGCTTTGAGAGATAATATCATTCAATAAAAGATGCTCTTGCTCTATCGCTTCTACATATTCAGTTTTAAAATCTTCTATTGTATCTGACATATATTTTGTGAGTTTTTCTATCTCAACGAGATGCCTGTGTATTTGTGCATCTTTAATTTGCAATTCGTACAGTCTATTATCTATTGAACTTACAATAGAATTAACTTCCGAGAGTGGTTGTCTCCATTGATGTGCTATAGATAAAAATAATTCTTTTGTTTTTGTGTCTAAACTACTCACATTATGTCCCATATAGAATGAATAAAAAATATTATATCTAATGTATATTTATTTTACTATATAATATTAAAACTTTTTACTTATATTTTAAAGACTATGGAGCTTTTTATGCCAAAAGAGAACAAAACAAACGACGATATTTCACAACTTGGAAATGTTGACCAAATTAGAGAGATACTTTTTGGTTCTCAATCACGTGAACTAAAAGAAAGATTTGAACAGCTTGATGCTTCTATAAAATCTATGCACGACGAGATGCGCAAAAAAATTGAACAAACACAAAACGACTTCAATATGCGAATAGACTCAGAACTTGATGCACTCTCAAGAAAAATGAAAAATATGCTAACTCAACAACAAAATGAATTTGCAGATGTTAGAGATAGTGCCCTAAAACAAGAGAAACGTCTTCAAGGAACTATGGATATTATGGAAGAAGAGCTTAACACCAAACGTGAGCAACTTCAAAAACAACAAATTGAAAGTAATGCAACACTTCGTTCTGAAATGGATACTCTTAAAGATGAAGTAATCAACACCCTTAATGGAAAAATTGCAGAGATGAACGGTGTGAAACTTTCTCGTGACGATGCAGCAGATATTCTTATGGAAGCAGCAATGGCTATGAAAGGAACTCAAATCAACCAACAATTAGCACTCGCCCAAGAAAAAAAATAAATACCTAAATGCCAAGAAACAAAAAAGTTACTGATGAGTCAGATGCACTAGAGGAAGCTCTCGCCCCCATAGTCAATAAACTCATCGATAAAAACTTTGAAAACTCTCAAGAAAAACTCGCCGTACAAATAGCACCTCTAATTGGTATAGCCATTAAAGAGCAAATAAAATCGCAAAAAGATGATATTGTCGATGCTCTTTACCCTGTAATGGGTAATATGATTAGTAAGTTTGTAACAAAAAGCCTCGAAGAGATGCTACATAAAATTAATGCACAGATTCAAAATGGACTCTCTACAAAAGCAATAAAACGTAAAATTAAAGCAAAAATAAAAGGTGTTAGTGAAACAGAACTTCTTCTTCAAGAGAGTAGTTCAGCACAAATACAAAGTGTACTTCTTATTCACAAAGAGAGTGGAACCCTTTTAGCACAGGTAGATAGAAATACCGAACAACTCAACGACCCTGAAATGCTTGCATCTATGATGACTGCTATTCGAAGCTTTGTAAACGATTGGATTGCTCAAGACAACAACTACCAAGAACTCGGTGAGATAGAATATGGTGGCAATAAAATTATTATTGAAGCGAGTGGAAGTAGCTATTTAGCTATTATTGTAGAGGGTGCTGCCTACACTAAAACATATGAAGCAATTTCTGATATTTTTTCAAAACTTGTTAGAGAATATGGTGAAACCATACAAGCATTTGATGGCAATACCAATAAACTTCCCTTAGAAGATATAAAAGCCCTTTTACAAACACTACTTTTAGAAGAGACACAACTCAAAGAGGAGAAGAAAAAGATCCACCCTCTACTTATTATTCTTCCTCTTGTATTTATGGGCTGGCTAATATTCAATAGTTATAAAAATTATCTTGATGCACAACTAGAAGAAAAAGCACTCGCAAAACTTGAACAAACACCACAACTTACCCTTTATAAAATAGAAACTCGGGTGAAAGACAAAGAACTTACTCTTAGGGGTAATGTTCCTTATAAATACTATAAAAATCTTGCTCAAAAATCTTTAGAGGGTATTGTAGGAGTTGAAAATATCCATAATAACATAAGTGTTATACCTCTTCTAAATGACCCTATGCAGGTAAGTATGCAGATAGCTTACTACCTTAAAGGCTTACAAACAAACAAACATATTCAACTAACTTATAGCTTTGATTTTTCTACCTTGAAGCTCAAAGGCGATGTACCAAGTAAAGAGATAAAGCAAAAAATAATTCAAGATTTACAAAAAATTGATGGTCTCAACAATATAAAAGAGCAAATACAGATAGTTCCACCTCAAATAAACACCATTATATACTTTGATAAAGCCTCAAATAAACTCTCTGTAACTGCACAAACGAAACTTATAAAAGCACTTAAAAAGCTACAAGACACAAGTTCTCATTCCACCCTGCTTCTTAATGCTTACTCTGACAAAATTGGTTCCCTTGAGAAAAATAGACTT
>Ga0256828_1001462_pt1 | contig 14727 bp, 9 predicted proteins | sample CV88metaG_FD_185993 | JGI IMG/M metagenome (GOLD analysis project Ga0256828, IMG submission 185993) | Hydrothermal vent microbial communities from East Pacific Rise, Pacific Ocean - CV88 | ecosystem: Environmental > Aquatic > Marine > Hydrothermal vents | place: Pacific Ocean: East Pacific Rise...
GTGGGACATTGGTTATGGGAAATTTAGCGGTGGACTTACTTATAGACCAAAACTTGATATCTCTTATACTATAGATGAAGCAAGACTTGACCTTGCATCTGCTGCAGAGTATACGATCAATGAAGATAACATCAAAGATACAGCACTGCATTCAGGTTTTGATAACAATGGACTTGAAAAATTTGCTTGTATGGAGTTTGACCTTACAAATCTACCAGATATTGAAACAACAGTAGTCTCTGATGCTTTTATAGAGATAGAGAGTGCTCAGATCAACTCAAGCAGTAAAAGTCTTCGTTTTCATATTGAGATGGTTGAGCCAATCATAGGTGAGATTACTTATGAAAAGATCAAAAATAGAAAGATCATAGAACGCATAGGGTATGATGTGAGTGTTTCTGACTTACAAGAGTCTGCAAAACAACGCTTTGTGTTTGATAGATATGCCATCAATGAGATGATAGCACTTTGTAAAGATAATAAAAAAGTTCTTTTTGTAATCTCGGCATCATCACATAGAGATAATGTCTCTTCTGAGTATGTCAGTTGGCTTGATAAAAAACGAGTAAATCGTCCGACATTGGCACTGCACTATATCAAAAAGCGTAAAAATCCACCGGCGCAGGTTACAAACTTACGTAAAAGTTTTGAAAATGGTGTGATTAAACTTGAGTGGGATACACCTGCAGATGATGCTTTTAAAGGTGTTATTGTTGTAAAAAATCCATTTAAAGTTCCATGTTCTCCATATGATGGGCAAAAGCTTTATGGTGGAAGTGATAACTATACCTATGATAACTTTGGAGATCGGGAAGTTCACAAGTATTATGCGGTTTTCTCATATGATGATGTACCAAATTTTAGTGAGCCTACTTTTATAGAGGTAAATGCTTAAATTATCGTAGATCTTAAGAAGGGTAAAACTTTTCTTAGGCTGCGGTAACTCTGTAGTAGTTGTCATTTTCAACATAGATGTTGATAAGTTTTTGTTTTTGGATTTTTTCTTTTGTCTCTTGTGCCTCTTTTGGAAGGTTGCGATCCACTAAAGTGACATTTCCAATGACTGCTTTTGGTTTATATGAGAGTGCAAAGAGTTTTGAATTATCACTATATGCTGTTTTTGCATCATTATAGTTTTTTATTTTTTTTAAGTGATCGAGATCTTTGTTGGCTGAAGAGTCTCTAAAAAAGTTGTATTTTGATTGATAATTTTGATCAATAGTAAGATTTTTTTCTGCAAGAGGGCTTTTTGTCTGCTGATGGATTGTAAATTTACTACGGCTATGATCACTCTCTTGCTCTTTTTTATCTCGCGTATCTGTTTTTGATGAGGAGATATTTGGGATATAAGAGCTATATGACGATACATACATAAGACCAATCCTCCTCTTCACTTTTCTTCATTATAAAACAAAATTACTTGTAAAATACTAAAGTGTGATTAAATCATTGTTGTCCTTCAATACGTAATTGTTTAAAAAGTATTTTTGCACAGCCATTATCTTGTAGATAAACTCCTGCTTTAAAGTAGTTCCATATATTATCCCAATAAGAAACAGATAGATCAACTTTCCTCGTGTTATTTATATATATAACTAATCGAGAAGTTTTTACAACTATTTTAACGGTAAAAAAATTATTTTTATATTTTCCGAGATCGATTTTTATATATTTATGTTCTTCTAATAAAGCACTTGTACGTATTACTGCCCATATATGATTTTTTAAGTTTCTATACTGTTTTTTCCATACAATTCGTAAAAGAGGTTTATTTATAGAATTGTGTTTTAAGTTGTTCTTATAGTTTGGATCTGCATGGATTTGTAGAAAAGTAAATTCACGTTTTGCATTAAGTGAAAAAAAAGCAATTTCTGCGAAAAGAATTTTTGCTTTTTGTGTTGACACTTTCCATGTTTCTTTTTCTCTTAATTCACTTCTATTCTTTTTACCACACATTAGAAAAGTCATATATTTATTATCTTGTAAATAGAAGTACTTATTTTCATAATATTGAAATTCTCCATAATCTCGACTCCATTTTGGATCAAAATGACTTGTAGGTGCTTGGAGTTTAGTGTTATTAAGGATATCTTGAAAATGTTTTATAGAGTAAGGTGCATCATGTCCAAAAAGAATTGTCGATATAGAAAGAATAAAGAATAATAATTTCATGATAACCTTTCGTAATCATCTTCGTAACGGATAATATCATCTTCTTCTAAATATTCTCCAACTTGTACCTCAATGATTTCTAAGGGAAATTTTCCATAATTACTTAATCTATGTTTTGTTCCTATAGGAATATATGTTGATTCATTGGGAGCAAGTAAAAATTCTTGCTCATCTAATTGTACAAGAGCATTTCCTTGTACAACTGTCCAGTGTTCACTTCTGTAAAGATGTTTTTGTAGAGAGAGACGTTTACCTGGATTAACATACAGTGATTTTACTTTAAATCGTTTTCCTTGTTCAAGATTTGTAAATTTTCCCCAAGGACGAAATACTGTTCGTCCAAATTTTACTAGTGCAGGATCTTTTTCTTTAACGAGTTCTACAAGTTGTTTAATACTTTGAGATTCTCCTTTCTGTGAAATTAACAAGGCTGTCGGTGTCTCTACTATGATTAAATTTTCAATATGATTAAGTGCTATTGTCTTATAATTACCAAATACGAAATTATTATAGGATTCAAGACTAACAAGATTTTGGAGTGTACTATTGCCATTGTCATCTTTTTTAAATATATGTTCGAGAGAATCAAAACTACCTATATCATTCCATGCTATATCAGTTTTTACGACTTTTACAAGATTACTTTTTTCTAAAATGGCATAATCAATACTTTCTTCTGGAATCTTAAGCATATAACTCGTAATTATTCTCAGGGTATTTTCCTTTTTTTGTATATTAAAAAAGGCTGTAGAAGCTGTTTTATATATTTCAGGTGCATATTTTTGTAATTCCTGAAGGTAAATTTTTGCTTTAAAACAAAACATACCACTATTCCATAAAAAGTTATTATTTTTAAGATATTTTATGGCTTGTTCTTTATTTGGTTTTTCATGGAAAAGTTTTACATCTTCTCCTTGTGCTTCAATATATCCAAAGCCTGTTTCTGGAGATTTTGGTGTTATACCAAAAGTTACAATGTATCCCTCTTGCGCAAGTTCTTGAGCTCTGGTAAGCATATCTTTATAATGTTCACTTTGAGTTATGAGATGATCTGAGGGTGTTACAAAAAGAATCTCATCCTCATCGCTTGCCATTGCAGCAAAAGCAATTGCTGCTGCTGTATTTCGACCTACCGGTTCAATAATGGAAAGAGTATCTGTAAAAGAAATATTATTTTTAATCTCTGAATATTGATCTGAAGCTATAAAATATTGTTCTGCATTTGCAATAAAAAGAAATTTATCACAATATTGTTGATTTATTTTGCATATTTTTTGAAAAAGAGATTCATTGTCAAACATTTGTAGAAATTGTTTAGGTAGGTTACTTCTACTGACAGGCCAAAGTCTTGTTCCATTTCCTCCACATAAAATTACATTTGTCACTTTATTTTTCCTTATTTTAGATTTGTACATTTTGGATATTGCTTAGCTTCTTCAAAGATTGTTTTTATTGTTTGAGAATCATTGATGAGGCGCATAAGTTCATAAAGATTCTTTGAACTATTAGGTGTATTACACAGAGCTGCTCTAAAAGTATATAATAACGCTTTTTCCTTTGAATATCTTTGTGCATAGAGTAGTAATAGATATCCTTTATTTGTTTGTGCACTATCATGTAAATAGTACATATTAGAAGTAAGTTTATTCAAAAGATATTTTGCTTCTGGATAATGCTTTAATGGTAGTGATAGTAAGAGTTTTTTTGCTTTGTTGTATTGGAGATTTGTCATATAAAATTTTGCAAGTTTTATCTTTATAGTTTCATCTCCTTCATTAATAAGCTCTTTATAAAGTAAAATAATTTTTTTATCATTTTTATTGGCAATATTAAGACGTTGATAAAGTGCTATTTTTGATAAAGTAGCTACAGTATGATCAAATTTGTCTAGTTTATTGTAGTAATAGAGAGCTTGTTTGGGATCTATTTCAACAATTTTTCCTGTAGCATAAAGATCTCCCATTACTTTAAGTGCTTTTAGATTATCTGTTGTGGCAAGTTTTTTAATATGCTGGAGTGCTTTTGTTGTATTACCTTCACTTTTACCTTCTAAAATAAGTATATCATAGGTATAAAGAGCCTCTTTGTTACCAAGTTTTTTTGCTGTTTCAAGCCAATAAAAGCGTTTTTCTTTTTTACAAAGAATATTGTAAATATTAGAGAGTGCATATTGTGCTTGAGTATTGTTTTGTTGTGCATAAAATTGGTATATAGTTGCTGCTTTTGTAAGATTATTGTCATTTTTAGTTGTAAGATAGGCATTGGCTATCTTGAGATCATTAGCAGTGTTTAGTGGTTGTAAAATACATATTTTTTTATAAAGATGACAAGGTGTTGTCAAGTTATGATCTTTTACAATTTTTTTGGATACTAAAGAGGCAAGATAGCTAAGCGCATTAATATTTTCTTCATCTGCTAAGTGCTGGAGTGTATAGTATTCTGTTTGGGTATATTGATTATGTAAAATATCTATATATATTTTTTCAAGTTTAGCAGGTACAAAATCAACAGTAAGAAGATTCTTAAGTAATTGAGTTTCTTGTTGCTTATTTGGAGAGATATTTTTATAGTATTGATACAGATGCCATTGCGCATCTGTACGGTTTATATCCATATATTCATAGTATATTTGTTCTGCTAACTGTTCTTTTTGAAGCTGTGGATATTTCATATAAAATTGTGCTAAAAGCATTTTTGCCTTAAAATATTTTTCTCCAAATCCTTCCAAATAACTTATAGCTTCTTTAAGTTGCATTCCCGAATAATTGTAAGTTTTTTGTTCAAAATTATTATCTTGTAAATCAAGTCTCAAAAGAGCTAACATACCCTCTATTTCACCTTTTTCATATGCATCTTTATACCAAGGTACAATATTCTTTTCAATATAAAGTCTATAAAGTTTTTGAAGTGATAATTTTTGAATATAAAAATCTATAGGTTTGTTAAAACTACAAGCTATACATTTTTTATCCTCTTTTTGAAGAATATTTGGTAAATTTTCATAAAGATACTTTCCTATAAAAAGAGAAGCTTTCGGATCTCCATTTTTTGCTATTTCTTTTAAAAGTTTAACACCTTTCTCTTTTTGTTTTGTGGTATAGATATAAATAAGAGCTATTTTGATACCTGCTCTTTGATCCCCCTGTTTATATGCAATTGTATAGTAAAAAAGACTTTTTTCTATATTGAAAAATTGAGAGTCTCTATTCTGGTAAAAAGTACCGAGTTTAAATGCTGCAGTATAATTTCCATTTTGTGATAATTGCTCAAGTTGATTGAGTAATTTCTGTTGTTCTGTAAAAGTAGAAAGCGCATGTAGTAACAAAAAAAGATGGTTATTTAAATCTTGTGCTGATGAATCTTGCAAATCCCCTTTTTGCATCCATTGCAGAGCTTTTTTATAATTTCCTTGTTTAATATAGATGTCTTCTAAAATAAAAGCAGCTTTTTTTTCACCTTTGGCATATGCTTCTTTTGCTTGTTTTACTATAAAATTATTATTCACTTTTATTTCATCTTTTTGTGCCATTTTTGCTAAGCGTAGGTTTGCATTACCATATCCAGCATCTGCCCAACGTTTCCATATAGTTTCAGCTTTTGCATAATCACCTTCTTGATAAGCTTTTTGGGCAACATCTTTATTTGCACAAGCATTTAAAAGAGCTATGATGACTCCAAAGATAAGTAAATATTTACCAATAATAGCGGAAATTAATCTGTCCATAGAATCCATCCTTATTTGAAGCTACATTATTATAAGCACTACCTCCCATAAAGTAGGCTAGTACAAAACGCCAATCATATTGATCTTTAAAATATGCTCCTAAGATACAATCCAATTCATTCCCTAAATCTGTACTAAGTCCATTTGGATGTACCGTATAGCTTGTTGCTGTATATTGTGATGAAGAAGCTGTATCTTGTTTATAGTTATGAAGTGCCATCATAAAAGTATACTCTGGATTATCAAGAATATGAGAATAATAAAGTGATTTAATATGGATATTACTAAGTTCTGGATCAAAGAAAGAACCATAATATCTAATAAAAAGATGTTTTGATAAAAAATCAGATCTGTTATTTGTTAAATGAGATTGTTCATAAAGATTACTACCACCAGAACCATAGGCATAAGAGAGGGCAATTGTATCTTGTATATTTTTAAAATGGTATGCTCCTCCTAACTCTATGCCTGTTCCATTAAGTTTTTGTTTCACAGTCGTATTTTGTATTGTTCCACTTACTTTTGCTATATCAAACCAGTAAGAAATATTTTGTATTGTATTATTTTTTAGTTTTCCATTCGTTCGGAGTCCAATCCAATGTAATTTTCTATGATCCTGTGTAGCAGATTCTTCATATAGACCAAAAAGTTCAATTTTATTTGCAATAAAATACTCATAACTAATATGTGCAATTAAAAATTTTGTATCTTTGAGATCATATTTACTTGAAGTTGTTCCGTCAATAATAATATTACTGTTAAGTCGTGTACCAGCATAGAATTCATAAAGAAGGAGATCATGTTTATTAAATATTCCAATAGTATCAAGTGCTGAATGATAGTACCAAGAACGCCGATCTTTTAAAATTTTTCTTCCTAAAAGAAAATTTGCTTGATTATTCCAAAGTTGATTGCTTTGGAGATAAAATTCTTTGATATCAAATGATATATTACTTTTTGTTCGACTATTATTTTGTGCTCTGTAAGGTATGATTCTCATATCAGTATAAAAATACCAAAGATTATTGAAAAAATGGAGATATTGAAAGCCAAGTGCCAATTTTTCTGTATTGAGATACAGTTTTTCTCCATTTATAGCTGTTTGTCCTGAATAGGCACTTAGATATGGGTTGATATAAAATCGATAAAAATCAGGAATCTTACTTTCATTTGTATCTTTTTGTATTTTATTTTTATCATATGTATTTTTGGTTGATGGAATAATTGTTTCAATCTTTGTCTGTGGAAGAAGGTTCACTACTTCTATACGATTAAGATTTTCCCATGGATAAATGGTTCTATTTTGTTTACATTCTGGTCTAATGCATGGGATAAAATTTAGACTGGATTTTTTCTTTTTTTCTTTTTTTATAGGTAGTTTATTTTGATTCTTTCTCTTTAAGGTAGTTTGTTGTTTTTTATGAAAACGATATCGATATGTAGATACAATAAGAGCATTTGGAAATCCTTTTGTAAGTTCAGCAAAATCTTTTTTGAGTGTTTTTACTGTTTCATAACATCCATTTCTAATAGTATAAACTCCTCCAATATGCATTAATTGACTACCTTGTGGAAATTTTTTAGAATATGGAATAATTTTTTTGGAACTTAATAGTTGAACACTATAACATGTATCAGGATTTTTAGCAAAAAGACTATTTGCTAAAAGAAAAATCAGAAAGAATGAAAAGATCAATTTTGATAGTTTTAAAGAGCTCATTTTAGTTCTCCTCATTATATATAATTTTTAAAAGTTGTTTCATTGTGATTTTTCTAGTTCTATAGAGATTAATATTATCGAGATAGTGTTGAAGCTGTGGTTGCATTTTTTTAATCTCTTTCTTATATTCTTGATCAATAAGAGTATGTGATTGTTCCTGAATATAGGCATGTTTTTGAATAGATTTTTGACAGAGTCGAGACTTTGCTTGTTGCGAGAGTTGAGTGTGTATTTTATAATAAGCTCTATCTTGTAAATAATTATGGGTATTGAAACGTTGTTTTATACTTAAAATAGTAGATTTATCAAAAATTGTAAAATTTTGATTAAGAACTTTTTCATAATTTAATATATCTTTAGTATGAACACTCTTCATTTTGTATAGAAAAACTTTAAGAGCCGCTTGAATCTCTCGTTGATCTTTAAGTGTTTCTCTACAAAAAATAGATCTATTATATGCTTCATCTTTAAAGAGTCTTCCTTTTTTCATTCTTGAAACAGCCACTTGAAAAGCTTTATTTATAAGTAGTTTTGAATGTGGTATAAAGTAGAGAAGTTTTTCAAAGTGAATATATTTTAAATTGCTTAAAATAGCATATTCCATAAGATAACTTAAACTAGATACTATTTGATCTTTGTTTTGAAAGTTTTGTTTTCCTGCATCAACAAGTGTAATATAAGCTAAATATTTTAAAGCATCACTACTTAAAAGACTTGCCGCACGTTGGAGCTCTAGTTTACTTAATATATCTTTATTCTGAGCTAAGTAAGCAATGCCTAAATCTACACTAGAAGATTGATTAGGAATCTGTGAAAGTTCAATATAAATATTTTTAGCTACATTAAATGCAATAGGATTTAAATGTAATCTATCTATGCTCAGAGCATGAAATGGAAAACCTCGTCCATAAAGGCGAAATTTTCCATGATTATTAACAATATTCTCATAAAAAAACTCAAGATCTCCTCCCAAAGTTTTAAAAGCTGTATTTTTATTTTTATTGAGAAAAATAGCTGCAGAATTTTTGACCATAATGTTACTGTTATAGTTCTCATTGAGAATATTCTTTTTTATAACTGCTGACGAAGCTTTTGGATAAGGATCTCTTAACATATCACGCGTTATTGTTGCATCAATATTTTTTGAAATTAATTCAATACCATTTTTAGAATTTTTAAAGATCTTATTCTCTTGTACTGTAATGGAAAGGCTATTACGGATCATAATACCATCAATGAAATTGAAAGCAGTAAGATTTTTATTTATGAGAATATCTTTGCTCTCCTGTATAGAAATTCCCATATATCCATTAAGAAGGGAGATGTTTTTATAGATAAAATTATGATTAGAGAGACGATCAAGCATAATGCCTGCTGCGTGATTTCTTATAACAAGATTTTCCGCAATAATAGAGTGTTCTACTCCTCTTGAAATAATAATTCCATGAGCATGTTTTGCTCGAGTTGAAAGATTTCTTGCAATGAGAAGTTTTTGAGAATAGTCATGAGGATCAAAATTATAAATTATATTATCATGAGTATAATTACCCATATAGATACTTTTATGTGCTTGATTTGTATAAAATGCCATACTAGCATCACTAATATCATTTCCTAAATAGATGCCTTCTGGATGTGCTAAAGTATTCCTAACAAAGTGAAAAAAAGCATAACTTAGTAGATAGTAAGCTTCATTATTTAAAAAATCAACGATACTGAGTCCAAATGTGGCGACACTACTATGAAAACCGAGTCCCTTAAAGATATTATTTATCATGTATGTATGAGATCCTCTAAAACCAGTAATATATGGTCGAGGATCTTCTGCATTGAAATAAAGGAGTTTTTTCTCACTCAAATGTTGACGTTTTGCATAACAACTATGCTGTGTATCGTAAGTATATAATTTATTATTTTTAAGGTAAAGATCTCCATAGTAAAGTATAAAAATTGCTTTTGGTTTTGTTTGAAGTAAAACTGTTTTGTTTTGTATGGTTAGTGATGCTGTAGGTGCAATGATAATTGGAATTTTGAGTTGATATTCTTTAGGGCCTGTTTTTTTTATGTATTTGTTAGAATGTAATTTTTTATAAAGCATTTCAAGTGTATAAGAACCGTCATAGAGGATAAGAACATCATCTTTTAATCCTATTTTTTCATATTGTTGTTTAAATGAATAAAGATTTGCAGTAGGTATAAAAGTTATTTTGTGTAGTGGCCTAATAGCAATGCCCTCTCCATAAAAATATTTTGGAAATTTTTGAAGTACTTTTTTTAATGAATAGTTTTTATAACTTTGTTTTAAAATATGTTTTTGTTTTCGTGCATTAATTCGTGAGTTTAAAGGAAGAATAATGTATGTATCATCCCGACGTACTTTGTGATAAACAATCTGAGGATGTTTAAAAGGAAATTTATGATGTTTCAGTGCCCATTTTGCATCTTTTTTATATTTGTAACAACCATAATAAGTTTTTTTTGAATCAAACAGAAATGGCTTTTCATTAGTACATTTTTTTGCTTGGTAGATAAGTGCATCATAAAGTGGACTGACAGGTGTTTGTTTATCTACTTCTGTAGCAATAGAATAACAAAATCCCGCTTGGAGATAAAGTGGTGTAAATAAAAGAATACAAAGTATAAAATTACGCATCAATCTACTTATATTGCCATAATGTATCAATAGTTACAAAGACTGCTGAATTTAAAAACTCATTTGGAAGAGGTTTTGATGGTCTCAAAATAACTGTATCATAGTTTCTTGCTTGATTATAGATATTTTCTAAAACTTTTGTATGTTCAGAAGATATAACTTCTGCTGGTTTTATATCTATAATCTGCGCTTGGATAGATGAAGCATCTGCTAAACGTACATTTGCCCAGTCTCCTATGCTGAGTTTTTTGAAATTTTTGTGTTCAATATGTGCAACAATAAAAGTAGTTGCATCTTCTGGTACAATCATACAAATAGGCTCTGCTGTATTTCTAAACTGTTTATCAAGAACATTGAGTTTATAAACAGTACCTTTAACAAGTGCATGAATAGGTTGTATTCCTCCTCCTATAAAGTAAGCTAATGCGACTGTATCATTTATATCAACTTTATCTCCCTCTTTTAATCCATCTGAGAGTTTTATATAGGATGGATATGGAGAACGGATAGCTGTTAAATTGGTATCGACATATGCATTGAGTGTTTGAACAACAAACAGTCTTTGATATGCAACAAATAGTAAAAAAGAGACTAATGTGAAAATAGTGAAATAGATGAGAATAAGTAGCTTATCTGTTTTTTTTCTATCAACTTTCTTTTCGATTTTTTTAGGATAAGTTATCTGTTTTGTTACTGCATGAATAATGTCATCTTCTGTTAAAATATCACCATTAAGATAAGCCGTAATAATTTGATTAAAAATTGCAAGTTGAGCACCGTTTAAATTTTGAAAGCGTGCACCAATCATTTTTGCTTCAACTCCAGGTCTTTGTTTACAAATGAAATCTAAGCTTATATTATCTACAATTGTTATAAAATCATCAAATTTAAAAATCACTTTTGCTTTACGACAAATATTATTTTCACAATATTTTTGAGGTAGATTTTCTATGGCACACCCTGATACTGACCAATCAATAAGTTTATACTCTTTACCATCAATCTCAATTTTTGCAGGAATTTTATAGCGAGCATGTTGTCGAGTAATCTCAGCTTCATGCATAATCTGTTGTGCTGCTTCTTTGTTCTGTGTATTTATCAAAATAATCCTTTAATTGAATAGAGATAGAGCCATATATCATCAAATGTAATAAGTTGTACAAGTATACTTGTAATGATGAAAAAACTTAGAAGTTCTACAGTTAACATACCATCTGAACTTACTTTATAATACCATTCTATATAACGTTCACCCGCTTTTGCTTTTGTTTTTTGTCTTGTCCAACTCTGCTTATAAAGATGATTCCAAATATAAATTTTAACAAAAGAACCTATTAGTTGATTGTAATACATCAAAAAAGGCCATGAGGGGTGAATATTTGGTCGTGAAATTTTATATAAGAAGACCATGAGAAGACGAGTTAATAAAATCCACCAAATATAGGCGAAAAAGATGTATGGACCCCATGAAATCGATCCAAGAAGAGCAATAAAAAAACCATAAGGTGTTGTCCATCGTGTGATTCTTTGGTCAATCATTGCATACCAAGGATATGTTTGTACAACATTTCTGGCATCTGGAATTTTTAACTGTCTAGAGTTTGTTCTGTATTGATTTCCAAACCAACGTGTCATTAACTGTAAAGAGCCCTTAAAAAAGTTATCATTGACAATTTCTTCTACTGTATGAACCATTACATCTGGTACATAGAGCATTTTCCATCCGCCTTTCATAATATCATAAAGGCTTGATTTGTCATCTCCTGTTAAAAACCCGAAAGTTCCAAGTCTCCAGTGAGTTATATGATCAAGTTGTACAGTATGAATAAAATCAGCATTTGCGACAATACTTGCTCTCATCATAGACATTCTTCCTGTTAAAGTTAAAAGTCTATCTGAAAGAGAAATAGAACTCATAGAAATATTTCTTTGTGCAAAACGCATCCTGTACCATGTCTCATATGTTTTTTCATGGATAGTTTCTGGTTTGAAAGGTAATTCTGCATCTTCATCAGTTGTAAGACCACCAAGTTCTGGATCGATAGCAAAGAGTCGTGCACATTTTCGGATAAGATGTGGTGTAATAATAGAGTCTCCATCAATAACTGCAACAACTGAATTAAATAAATCAGTGGGAGTATTTGCTATAACTCTGTAACCAGAAGCAAGGGCATCTCTTTTTCCTGTTCCTTTAATTCTGGTAATAACAAGACGAACATTTTTCGGAGGATTGAGATTTAAAAATATTTTACGAACTATACGTTCTTCTGACATTTCTACCAATGAAGCAATAATTGTCACATCATAACCTGAACGAATAGCATCTTCAATAGCAGCCCTGTAAACTCTTGCAGTAACACTTGTTGCAATTCTGAATGTGGTAACGAGTAAAAAAACATGTTGCGGATCTAAAATTTCACCAGCTTCTTCTTCAACTTGTCTTATCTTCTTAAATTTATGATTTTGATAGATATAGGCTCTAGAAATATTAGTTACAAACCAACTATAACGCCAGATACCTATAAGTGCTATTATAAATATTAATTTTTGTTGATAGGGATCAAAAAGCTCAGCTGGTAATATAAAAGCATAGGACAAAAGACCTATGATATATATAATAAAAATGAGCGTATATTTTTTGTTACCAACAGATGCCGACATAGTTATTATGACTCGCTTTTCCTGTAATTCTCATAAGATCAATAATGGTCTGATTTGGGAATTTTTCTTCAATATTTTGAAATTCTTTTTCTGTATTTCCAATAATTAAAATATCACTTTTTTGTGTAACTTCTTGTAAGTTGTCGCTTAATCGAGAGTCAATATGAGAAAGTTCATTCTCTAAAAGGGTGATATTTGCTCCGGCCAGTTTTGCTTGGGTAACATTTCTGTCATAAATGGAGAGGTCATAACCCTTTCCAATGAGAATTTCAGCAAGTGTTAAAATTGGAGATTCTCGTAAGTCATCTGTACCTGCTTTAAAGCTTAAACCAAGGATAGCAACTTTTTTTGTTCGTAATGGGGCAATAAATTCTCTAAATATCCTCTGTATCTGATCGTGATTACTAGGCATAAGTGAGTTTAGTAAAGGTGTTGATACATCGATCTCTTTTGCCTTTTGCGTTATAGCTCGAACATCTTTTGGTAAACATGAACCACCAAAGGCAAAACCTGGTTTCATATAGTATGTAGAGATATTAAGTTTTGTATCTTGACAAAATATATTCATTACTTCATGAGAATCAATGCTTAATTTTTTACAGATAATTCCAATTTCATTCGCAAATGTTATTTTCGCGGCATGCCATGAATTTGAAGCATACTTCATCATTTCTGCTACTTCAATAGTAGTTTCTTGCATAGGAGCATGTAAAAATGAATAAAGATCTCTAAAAAGTGTAAAGCTTTCTTTATCTTCTGCTCCAACTACTGTAAGTGCTGGTTTATAAAAATCTGCAATAGCAGTACTTTCACGTAAAAATTCAGGATTGGACACATAACCAAAATCAACACCAAGTTTTTTGCCTGAAATAGCTTCAACTATTGGAATGACACTCTGTTTCGCTGTTCCTGGTAAAACAGTACTTCTCATAGATATAACATGATAAGTCTCTTTTGTCTTCAGAATTTCTCCCAAAGATTTTGCAGCTTCTTCTATATATGTTAAATCAAGTGAACCATTTAATTTACTTGGGGTACCAACACATATAATTGTCAGGTCACTATTTTTGATGGCATATGAGAGATCTGTTGTTGCTTGTAGTCTTTTTTGTGCAACACCTTCTGCTATCAAGGTATCTAAATCTTTTTCTACAATAGGAGATTTCCCCTGATTGATAAGGTCTACTTTGATATTGTCAAGATCTACACCAATAACAGAATGCCCCTCATGTGCAAAACATGCTGAACAGACAGCACCAACATAACCTAATCCAATTATACTAATATTTTTCATGTCTTTATTACCCTTTCAAATTGTACAATAGATATATAGTACACTGAAACTACTTATATAGTAATTATATATTAGACTTCTTAGCTCTTTAATGTGTATAGGAGTTGTGCAAGAAGTCTAATATTTTTATTTTAAAATTATATCTTATAAAAATGAGAAAATAGAGAAATGAAAATGGTGCTAATTTGTGTTACAATTTTGTTATAGTTTAGTTATAAGGTACTACATATGAGTCAAAGTATTGTTATTGTTGAGGATGAAGAGGATCTTTTAGACCTTTTGGAGTACCATTTGCAAAAAGAGGGTTTTGAGACCATTGGCTTTTTAAATACGAAAACAGTTGAACAGATCCTTAAAGAAGAGGATATTGATCTTTTGATCATGGATAGAAATCTTCCTGGTGTTGAGGGGAGTGAATTTGTTGCAACTTTACGTGACAATGGTTTTGATACACCTGTTATCTTTTTAAGTGCAAAAGATAGGGATGAAGATATAGAAGAGGG
>Ga0256828_1001463_pt1 | contig 14726 bp, 11 predicted proteins | sample CV88metaG_FD_185993 | JGI IMG/M metagenome (GOLD analysis project Ga0256828, IMG submission 185993) | Hydrothermal vent microbial communities from East Pacific Rise, Pacific Ocean - CV88 | ecosystem: Environmental > Aquatic > Marine > Hydrothermal vents | place: Pacific Ocean: East Pacific Rise...
TTACATTTTATATAACATATATAACCAATATACTTACAAATCCACCAGCGATTCCTGCTAAGATACTGCTTAGTGTGATACCTAAAGCTCCTTTGACATTATCTCTAAGCCATTTGATGGTTGATGGTTTGTACTTATCCATCATGATATATGCTATAAGTGCAGTTAGTGTTGCTATAAACAGATGAGTTTTTGTTGTGATATCTTTACTTGCCATAGCAAATACCAAAGCAAATGAAGAACCTACAACACTATCTAGCATGATATCTTTACACTCTATTAGTTTTGTATTACACGCTTTGTTTCCTTCAAATATACTCAAAAGACTCAGTAGTATAGCTATCATAAAAAGTGTAGAAGCTCCAAGCATAGATACGATCCCAAATCCTAAAGATATGCTTAGTACTATAGTGATGATACGACCATTTGGATTTTGATGTAGATTGTTTAGTGTTAGTAGATTTTGCATATTGTAAGATACCTTTTTTCCGAATTATATCATAAGATAAATATTTATTTTATGATATACTTTGGCTTATTTTGTAAATTAGGATTTTTGATGTCAAATCATAAAAATATTTTTTTGTTAGATCTTATTATATTGATTTTTCCTATAATTTTTATACTTATATATTTACCTCTAAACCTTTGGAGTATATCAACTGTTTTTATACTTTTATCATTGTTGTGGTTTGAAACAAAACGCTATAAAGCAGAAAAATTGGCTATCAACTATCAGATAGTGGTATTGGTTTTTTCTTTTTTGTTATATGCTATATATCATTTGGGTAGTATGAGTGTACCTCAACATTTTGACAACTTTACCAAAACAAATCCTATAGCATATATAAAACTAAAAGATAACAAAAAACAACATATAGATAAAGTATGTTTTTATATAGGTATAGATGCAAACTCAAAGTTTACTATAGAGTCTAAACAAAATGGTATATATAAAACAATATATAGTTACACAAAAGATTTTCCAAAATCTTTTAGATGGAACTGTGTAGATGTAGATACTACTACCAATTCATTACGCTTGAAACAACAATCAGGTGCTATGATGATCGATGAAGTAAAACTTTTTGATGCAAATAAAACTTTAGCTATCACATCTTCTCGTAAACATTTGTATGATGAACAGTCCATAGATGTGGATGAGACTTTTTATGGTGGTATGTTTTTTGATGAGATTTATCATGGTAGAACAGCATTTGAGATTTTGACAGGTACTAGAGTATATGAGACTACACATCCGTATCTTGGTAAACTCATCATTATACCAGGTATCAAGATATTTGGTATGACACCATTTGGATGGAGGATAGACAATGTCTTGATGGCGACACTTTTTGTGTGGATTATGTATATGTTTGCAAAAGATATATTTATAGATCGTTTCTTTGCACTTATCGCTTCTTTTTTGTTGACATATAGTTTTATGCACTTAACTCAGTCACGCATAGCACTGATAGATACTTTTGGTACTATGTTTGTATTTATCTCGTTTTGGTATCTTTATAGGTTTATCACAAGGCAAAAACTATATTGGTTGCTTCTGAGTGGAGTTTTTTATGGCTTGGCAGCAGGAGTTAAGTGGTCAGCTGTGTTTGCTGTTTTGGGATTTTTGATGATAGCTATATATCTTATCATTAGTAGATATCCTCTAAAATCCAAGTTTCAAGGCTATAGGCTGATACTATATGGTATCTTGAGTTATGGTATAGTTGCAGTAGTTGTATATGTGTTGACATTTTATGATATCTTTTTCAAAACAGGCTCTTTGAGTGCTATATGGGACTATCAGGTCAATATGTACAAATACCATCACAATCTTATCTTTTCTCATCCATACAGCTCACCATGGTGGAGTTGGGTTTTGGATTTGAAGCCTATGTGTTATTATCGTTCGGTTGTGGGTGATAGATTTAGTTCTATTACTGTATTTGGCAATATGGCTATATTTTGGATGGGGATTGTATCTTTTGTTTATATGGTATATAAGGTATTGAGTTCAAAACATACTATAGAGACTATATTTATTTTATTTGCTATTATAGGTTTATATATACCATATGTGTTTATAGGTCGGATTATGTTTATATATCACTTTTATTATGTAGTACCGTTTTTGATACTATCTGTTGTTTATACATTAAAAGATGGTATGCAAAAGAGTAGATATATAGCCAAATATTTTTGGATTTATCTAGTGGTGGTAGGGGTTCTTTTCATGATGTACTATCCAGTACTGAGTGGGTTTGAGACTTCTAAGTGGTATGTTGATTATGTGCTTAGATGGTTTCCTCAATGGTGGCTATAATGTCAAATAAAGTATAATCATAAAAAAACTTTTAGGATAGCAAGATGAAGCTAGGTATAATTATCCCTTGTTACAATGAGGCTGAAGGGTTGTCTGAGACAGCCAAAAGGCTCAAAAATCTACTAGATGATTTAGTCTCCAAAGAGAAGATAACACCAGATAGTTTTGTATGTTTTGTCGATGATGGAAGCAAAGATAAAACTTGGGAGTTGATAGAAAAGCTAACACAACAAGAGAATTACTTCAAAGGTTTGAAACTATCTCGTAATTTTGGACATCAAAATGCTCTATTGTCTGGTTTGATGCAGTTCAAAGATAAAGCAGATGCACTTATCTCTATGGATGCTGATTTGCAAGATGATATATCTGTAGTATCTGATTTTGTAGATAAATACAACGAAGGGTACGATATAGTATATGGAGTTAGAGAAGACAGAAGTAAAGATACATGGTTCAAAAGAACAACAGCTGAGTTTTTTTATAAGTTCCAAGATTTTATGGGTATAGAGAGTATCTCCAATCATGCAGACTATAGATTGATGTCCAAAAGGGCTCTTGATGCACTCTCAGAGTTTAAAGAGGTCAATCTTTTTATACGAGGTGTAGTACCTCTTCTTGGTTTTCCTTCTTGTAGTGTGTATTATAAAAGAGGTGAAAGATTTGCAGGTGAGACTAAGTATCCACTAAAAAAGATGATTTTGTTTGCACTAGATGGGATAGCTTCTTTTTCTATTATGCCTCTTAGATTGATTACTATCATAGGTTTTTTACTGTTTGTTTTTTCTTTGTTTGCTATAGTTGAGGTTATGGTAGAGAAGTTTGTTTTTAACTCCACAGTTCAAGGATGGGCATCTACTATGATATCTATATATTTTATAGGTGGTATTCAGATTATGAGTATAGGTATCATCGGTGAGTATGTCGGTCGTAACTTCCAGCAGGGCAAAAACAGACCAAGGTATATCATAGACAAAGAGATATAGATGTACCAAACCATAAAGGAGTTTTTAACTTATAACTTTGTAGGTATATTTAACACTATAGTAGGTTTTGGTATCATTTTTGTATTGATGTTTTTTGGATTGGATGCAAAGATAAGTAATGCTATAGGATATACCATAGGAGCTGTTGTATCATACATACTTAACAGTAGATATACATTTAAGTCTCAGACATCTGTGTCATTGGCATTGAAGTTTTTTGGAGTGTTGTTAGTAAGTTATATCATTAACTTTGTGGTATTGTCATATATGCTTGTCTATACTGATGCCTATATCTCGCAAATCATATCAGGGATTGTATATACTCTAAGCTCTTTTGTATTGGCAAAATATCTTGTATTTGGAGATAGATAAAATGCATGTAAAATCATGGTGGATATCTAGTGTGATAGTAGGCTTGATATATCTTTTTGCTATATCTGTAGATATAGATATAAAACAAAAAACACCCACTTCAAATGTAGCAAGTCTCACTATATCATCTAACCTAAAAAGCCATATACCACTACATATATCAGCTATCAAGTATCCGATATCATCTGTAGTGTGTCAAGACCAAAGCTTTGTCTTTGATACTACTTTAAAGTGGTATCAAACAACCACACAGTATATAGATATCAAGCTAAACAAACCTATCAAGTGTCAAGTTACAGTAGCCAATGCTCATAAACCATATAAACTAAAAGCTATGAGGGTATATGATATATGGGATATATCTATACTCTTTATAACTTTGATACTACCCACAATGTATATACTCTTTTTAGTATTTATATACATACTAGATGTACTAAAAAACAAAATCCCATTTACTTCTACTATCACACTAGATAACATCACTTTAACTTCAAAACAAAAAACACTTTTATGGTTTATCATATTGGTGGGTGTAGTTATCAGAGTTTTGTATTTTGACAAGCATGGTGTGATGCTGTTTCAGCACGACTGGCAAGGTCATATCGGTTTTATCAAACATATGGCAAAGTATTGGGATATACCACTAGCAGACAAGGGCTTGGAGTATCCTCAACAGTTGCTATACTATATACTATCAGCTTCTATATATGATATATCTATACACTATTTTGGTTTGAGTGAAGGAGATACCTTATTAGCTATAGGTATATTGTCTTTGGTAGGCAGTGTTATATTTTTGGTATATACTTATAAGATACTAGATATCCTAAAAGCCTCTTTTATAGTGAGATTGATAGTTGTTGTGTTTGTATCTTTGACTCCGTCTATCATATATTTTTGTTCTCGTATCAACAATGACTCTTTGGTATTGGCATTGAGTTCTGTATCTTTGTATTATATATTGGTAGTATATATATCGAGAGTTCAACGAGGATTTTTCCAAGCACTGTTTTTTGTGACTCTACTCTTTTTTACCAAGATATCTACACTGTCTTTTGAGCTTTTATTGTTGTTTGTCTTGATAGTAAGTTACTTAAAGTCCCAAGATACTACTATCATATATAGATATATATGGATATACACGATAACAGGTGCATTGACTTTGGTACTAACTTTGTGGAAAGTATATATGCCTCTTGAGAGTGAACTCTTTCATCTTGTTAACAGTAGTGGATACTTCCCAAACCAGCATATAAGTGCATTGGATAGCAGTTATTTTCTGAGTTTTCATCTCAAAGAGCTTTTGGATGCATCATACAGTTATGTATTTGGTATAGATGCTATCAGGCATTCATTTATGACATATCAGTATGGTACTATGATATTTGGTGAGTTTGACTATAGCTTTTGGGATCACTCATCTAGTATCTTAAGATATATCAGAGAAGCTATGATCTTATCTTATCTGATAGTACCATTGGGATTGATACTATATATCATCAACATACACAAATCATTTGCCATAGAGTACATGATGTTTGTAGCACTACTTATCAATATATCGCTTGTTATCAAGTTCTTACATGATTATCCTGTCATATGCAATAGTGACTTTAGATATCTTGTAGCTAGTATGATACCCTTTTCATATATATATGCAAAAGGGCTATCTTTCGTATATATAGGGTGGTTTAGATACATACTTTGGGCATTTGTATCTTTGCAATCTATATCAAATATTATATTTATATCCTATATCATAGCTTGATTTTAAAATCATTTGATATTTTGATTATATTTGCATTATTTTTGATTTAAAAAAAGTAAATCAAAGGTAAATGATAGATTAACTTGATATAATATAGTGATTGCTTATATTAAAAGGGTGATTTATATAGTAAATAGTACTAAAAATAGTATATATTTATAAATATGACTTGACTTTTAAGAAAAGTAGTGATATTATACCAAAAATGCAAAAATCTGTTTTGGCATCAGTAGAGTATATGCTCATTCTGTTGTAAGTCCAAACAAACAAGGTTTAGTAAGCCTAAATTTACAAAATTTTTGCAAAAATTTTACAAGGAGTAAATATGACAAAGAGAGTATTGTCAGCTGCTGCTGCAGTTGCGATTATGACAACAGGTGCTATGGCATTTGATACAAATAGTAATGGAGACATCCTAAACAGAGATGCTAAGCAAGGTAAATATACAAATGGTACAGCTGCAGATGAAGCACTTTTGAGATCTGTAGATACAGCTAACTCTGATAGACTAAAAGGGGATGCGCTTATATTCCCAGCATTCCAAGCTGATGCAAAAGGTTGGAAAACAGATATCGTTCTTAGAAACAACTACACAGATAAAGCTGTTGTAGCAAAAGCTGTTATCTATGCTGGACACGATTCATCAGAAGTAAGAGACTTCAACATCTATCTTTCTGCAAATGACCAAGCTAGATTTACTCTAGAAGATGGTAAAGTAACAAGTACAGATGGTTCTATCGTAGTTTCAGAAACAGTTAAAACAAACAAAACTGTAGTATTTGCTGATAAAGCTCATCCATTTAGTGGAGATCTTCAAGATATAGAAACTAAAGCATATATCACATCTGGTTATGTTATAGTATATGGTATGTTTGAAACAACAGATGCTGATTATCACAACAAACACAAAGAGCTTTGGGAAAAATATCGTGGATTGATGGATGCTCACAGAGATGGTTGGAGAAACTACCTATCTACAATGAGAAAAGGGGTATTCACAGACGCGAACATAACTTCACCAAATGTTGATCTTTCTGCAGATGCTAACGCTACAACTGATGAAAATGTTACAGGTGTAGGAGCAAATGCTCTTAGTGGTACAGTTAGAATCTACAATGCTAATACAGAAACTAGAGATATGTTGCTACCAGCTACAGCTCTTCAAAACTATACACCAAATGATAACACAGCAGCAATCATGCTATGGGCTCCAAATGAGTATGCAGCTATCGCTGATAGATGTATAGATGGTGATGCTGGTGCAAGTAACGGTGATTACGCTGGATATGATGCTGAGTGTGTATATAGAGATACAGATACATTCTTGATCGACAATGCTACTTATACATTTGAAAATGAAGGTTCAGATGGTAGTGCAAATGTAGCAAACAAACTTGTTATGACTCAACCAACAAAAAGATTCTTAACTCAGCTTGATCCAAATCAAGCAGACAATGAGTTCTGGCACTATGGAAATGATGATAACTGTAATGAACCAGCAGGTAAAAAAGTTATCACAGGTACAGGTTATGGTATCGTTGCTCAACTAGCTATCTTCGGTGATGATGAAGAGACATTTGGTCAAGCTCCAGAGACTGAAGAAGATCCAGTATTGTTGACATCTCCAGGTGACTTGGTAGAAGTACCTCAGCAAACACTTACAGCTCTATGTAATGAGTTAGCATCAGCTACAGATATCGAAAAAGGTCTAGTAGATCCAGCGACAGGTACAAAATGGCCTGAAACTTCAAATGGATTTATCAGATATGACTTTGCAAATGATTCTGGACAAATCCCAGCTATCGTTACTCAAATGACAGCTACAAGAGTAGGGGATGATGCTAAACTTAACTGGGTATATGCACCATCTGATAGAAAAGCGGCATCTACAAGATAATATTAGGAGTTAAAATATGACAAAAATGATTAAATTTTCAGTTGCTCTAGTAGCTACAGCCTTCTTGGCTGTAGGTTGTGGTAGCAGTGATAGTCCTGTAGCTCAGCCGACACCAGCACCAAGTGCTACACCAGCACCAAGTGCTACACCGGCTCCAAGTGCTACACCGGCTCCGACAGCTACACCAGCTCCGACAGCTACACCAGCTCCTACTGTTCCAAATGGTGATCTTTTACCACCATTGAGATAGTGAGCTATCTTTTAACTTCTCCTTTTCAGGGGGAGTTAAGTATCAATTAATTTTCAATTAACTAAATTTTAGTATAATTTCCCAAATAACAAAAAGGAAATTATATGACAAAGACTACTTCTTTACTTTCTATAGTAGCTATATCTTTTATATTTAGTGGATGTAGTACTACATCTTCAGATACATTACCAGTAGATTCATCAGACAAAAACACAACCAATGTAGAACCTACACCAACACCAGTACCAAGTGCTACACCATCTACAGATGCCAATACTACAGCTGAGAGTAATGCTACAGATACAAATGCCACAGTGGAGAGTAACGCTACAGTGGTGGATGACAAAATAATCAGCTATACACTAGAGTTTGAAGACCAGCATATAGAAGGTGATATCAAGTACCATGATGGAGAACTCCAAGACAAACAAAAGATAGAAGAGTTCTTGACTCTTATAGGTAGTATCAAAAATGGTAAGTACAAAGTGGAGTTTGAAGTATATGATGAAAATGACTCTACTTCACCAGCACCTACTCAAGAGCCAGAAGATACACAAACTGTACAGCCATTAGTTAAAAAGACAGGTGTAACTACATCAGTATATGAGCTAGATGATGGAGAGTTCCAATCAGGTCAAAAAAGAGAGTATGAGATATCCAGAGGGATTGTTACAGATAAAGTTACAGGACTTAAGTGGTATAACCCTGAAGAGTTTGGTACTAGAGAAGATGCAGAAAGAGTATGTAGCTCATTGGGTGTAGATAATGAAAAATGGAGAGTACCATACATAAAAGAGCTTCAAACATTGGCAAGATACGATAAGATATATCTATCTATGGATGATGAACTAAGAGTTCTTTTGGATGATACAGACAATACAAATGTATGGGGATATGAGTATAGAGTAGATACTAAAGAGTCAGCATACTATATGAACTTTGGTGTAGGTGTTATAGAAAATCAAATCAATTCCAATAGATACCATATACTATGTGTAAGTGGATATGATAAGACAGAAGGTAAATACATAGAGCATAAAGAAGGATATAAAGAAGATGCTTCTAGAAAACTTATGTGGGAAGATACATCAGATAACAGTGTATATCTGGTATATAGCTCAGCAGTAAATCACTGTAAAGAGTTGAGCCTTGGTGGATATACTGACTGGAGATTACCAAATGTCAATGAATTAGTAACTATAACAGATTTTACAAAATCGACAAATATCAACTATGTATTTGATCATTTACCTAGATATGGTCTTGGTGTTTGGTCTTCTACTCCATATAGCCCAAATACAGATGATGTATATACTGCTATGGAATCTAACGGTAATATGAAACATAGAGAGAGAACATCAAAAAGATACTTTAGATGTGTTAGAACAGTAAAGTAAGATGAGAGTTGTTGTAGTTTTCTTTTTGGCTTATATATCAGCATATGCTTTTTCTCATAGCATAGCTGATATGCAAAAAGCTTGTGATATAAATAACAGTGGGGTAGATTGCCTTTTTGCTTCTATCTATCTCAGAGATGGCAATGAAACTTCTAAACCAGACTTAAAAAAATCTATATACTATCTACACAAAGCATGTAAGCTTAATGTTCCAGTTGCTTGTTATAACTTAGGTAACTTTTATGCTAAAGTGTTGCATGACAATACTACAGCACTAAAACTATACGACAAAGCATGTAAACGAGACTTTAAAAATGCTTGTTATAACTATCATATCCTCAATGGAGATATATAGAGTAAATGCATGTTATACAAGTTTTTTAAAACCAATCCTTTTTTCTCATCACTATTGCTAGTCATAGTAGCATATATATTTGCTGTTATAACAAGGCTTATGGTTTACTATGCAGTATCTAGTGATAGTAGTCTCTTTTTTCATGGAGAGATTATCCCTTTGTGGACTCCAGATGCAGGGCTGTATGGTTTTTATGCCAAAAATATCTTATCGGGCGTAGCCTCGTATCCTTTGGTTTCAGAGTATATACCAGCATATCTTTTGGTATATATAGTAAAGTTGACAGGTATCTCTATAGATAGTGCTATATATTTCGCACCAGCTTTTGTCTCATCTAGTGTAGTGATACCTATGATACTCATAGCAAAACATTATGATAGAGTATCTGTAGGTTTTTTTGCTTCCATATCTGCTATCTTGATGCCATCTTTTTTCTATCGTTCATTTGCTGGGTATTATGATACGGATATCTTAAATGTCACTTTTGTATTGTTTGTTGTATATTTCCTTATAAAGTATATAGACAGCAACAAACTTCTATATGCTTTACAAGCATCACTATCTATACTTCTTTTTAGGTTTTGGTATCATTCATCTTTGGCTATCATACTATCTATGGTTTTGATATACATTGTTTATGTATTGATTTTTGATAGAAAAGAGACCAAGCATTATCTAGTATCAGTTATGCTTTTGATACCACTGCTACCTGTAGCTTTTGTATCTCATATAGTTATGATTGGGATATGGTTTGTTATCTGTGTTATACTGCAAAAACAACGCATTCCTTACTACTATTATCTTTTGGCTATATTGGTATCTATGGTAGCTATGGGAGTATTTGTAGATTTGACACCTTATTATGCTAGGATGTTGGATTATGTACATAAAGCTCAAGATATAACTATCAAAGGGTATCATTTCAAAGCAGACTTAGATACAGTAGGTGAAGCACAAAAACTCTCATGGATAGAGCTTGTATATCAAGAGACTTTTATATGGCCGTTTTTTATCATAGGCTCTATAGGCTATATATGGGCTATGATCAAAAACAGAAGCTTACTTATGAGTTTACCACTTGCACTTTTGGTGCTATTGTCTATGGTAGCTGGGATTAGGTTTAGTATGTATGGTGTTTTTGTGATTTGGTATGGTCTGTTTTATGCTTTGTATGAAGTCTCATCTATATGGATAAAAAAACTTCAGATTAGATATATAGTATATGCTATCATATCTGTTTTTGTAGTAGCACTAAATCTAAGATTTATCATCCATGACCATACACATATCTCTCCATCATATTTTGAAACACAAGATGATTTGAGAGTTCTCGAAGAGTTAAAACAGAGTGCCAAAAGAGGTGACTATGTTTTGACTTGGTGGGATTTTGGATGGCCTTTGTGGTACTATACAGGATTAGATACCATCATAGACAATGGTAAACATCAACAAGATAACTATCTTGTATCCAAACTATTACTTAGTTATGACCAAAAGTATGTATATGAGTTATCTAAGTTTACAGTACAAAGCTATATCAATGCGAAAAAAGCTCATATCCATAGAGTAGTGGACTATCTTATAAAGCACAAACGATTTGACGATATAGAGCATATATCAAATACCAAGTATACATATAAACACGATATTTATATCTTGCTTCATTATCATATGCTTGATATCTTATATAACTTAGAAGCATTTAGTAACATAGATACAAAAACATACAAACAATTAAAGTCCAATATCTTATCTATAGATAGAGTAAAACATGAAGATGATATACATATAGATGGTAACAGTGAACATATAAATCTCCAAAAAGGTATAAGCCACGCAAAAGTAGGGGATTTGCAACTCTCTTCAGTAACTATTATCAAAGATTCAAAAGTTGTATTTTACAAACGATATCCATATCGTAGATATATGCCATCAGCTATCATATATAACAACAAAATCCTGATAGTTAAACCAAAGCTATACTACTCTTTTTTGATTCAAGGGTTGTTATATGAACACTATTCTAAAAATCTATTTAAAAAAGTAGCCAAAAGTAAAAATATGCTGATATTGAAGCTAAAAATCTAAAAGGTCAATAGTGACAATCAAAAAGTTTCTAAAAATCAGTATAGTTACTATGGCTGTTTTTATATCGTATATATTTTCTATAGGTATCAACAATAGCTATCATATATCCAATGATAGCATCTATAAGCTTGATACTTATAATATAACTTCATCAAATAAATGGGCATCTTTTTTGGACAAAAAAGATGGTCATTTGTTTATACATCCTGGTGAAAACAATGTTTCAAAGGGTATATTTCATTTTAAAGTAGATACTGATGTGATATGGGATTTTCATATCGAAAAAAACTATTATGGTGCCAAGATAGGAATAGTTCTTAAGCACAATGGAAAATTGCTTAAAAGTTTTAAACTTACTATGTCAAATCCCACAAAAATTCACATGAAAATATCTTCTGGAGATAGTGTTGAGATTATAGCAGATAAACTAGAAGATACTACCAATGATCATTGTCAACTTAGTATATATACCAAGATAAACTATCTGGATTTTAAGTACTATTTAGTTCCACTGCTTTGGTCTTTATTTATTGTGTTCTTTTTCTATAAAGGTTATGGATATTTAGCTATCAATAGTTATTTGTTATTTCTTTTGTTGATATTGGCAGAACGCTTAAACTTTGGTATAATCTTTAGTGAACAAATTATCCAATATATGTTTTTAGTGTATGCCTTGAGTATATTGTTTGTTGTTTTATACAAGAAGTTTACCTATCTTACAATACCATTTAGTTTTTTGATAATCTTTTTGCTATCTATTATTCCTTTGATGTTTATTATTTATATATTGAACTTTGACATCCCTATAACAAAAGATATCATTTATGCTGTATTTCAAACAAACCCAAATGAATCTTATGAGTATGTATCAGATTTTATAGATATCAAATACATACTCCTTTTGGTAGTTGCTATATGTATTGGTGTTATATTGTGTTTGTATCAAATCAAACAAAAGATGAAAAAGATAAATACTTTTATACTTTTGATTATGTTTGGTGTATCTATATTTATCGGGTTACAACATCAAAATCTCTTAAGATTACCTAGTTTTATTGTGCAGAGTTTCAATGAATATATGCATGAAGTTTTATTATTTAAAAAAGTACAACAAGAAAGAGATCTTGTCGATATAGACTTCAATGCTACAAAAAATACCAATGGTGAAACATATATAGTCATTATAGGTGAGTCATTAAACAAACATCATATGGGGATTTATGGTTACCTAAGAGATACAACTCCTAAACTATCCAAATATAGTGATTTGATATTATTTGATAATGTATATTCCAATCATGTGCATACTGTACCGGTTTTATCTTACGCATTAACAGAAGCAAATCAATACAACCATAAAAAATACTATAGTTCTCTTTCTATTATAGATGTTTTGAAAAAAGCTGATTTTGAGACATATTGGTTGACAAATCAAGTACTTTATGGTGCATGGGACAATATGGTATCTGTGATAGGAACTTCAGCAGATCATCTTTTTGCATTAAATAAAAGCATTGGTACAAATATTAGTGCGAAACATTATGATGGTGATTTGATAAAAAAGCTAAAAGAAATCCTAAAGCTAAAAACAGAGAAAAATAGAGTGATTTTTGTACATTTATATGGAAATCATCAACTATACAAAGAGAGATACCCACAAAAGTTTGATATCTATAAGCGACATCTTCAAAAGGGCAGATTTGGTATAAAAGCTGTGCGTCATAGTGACAATATAAATGCTTATGATAATAGTGTTAGATATAATGATTATGTAGTTAGTAGTATCTTGATGTTATTACAACAACAAAATACTACTTCAGGTTTTTTATATTTTTCTGATCATGCAGATGATGTGGTAAATCATTTGGCTCATAGTATAGATAGGTTTACATTTGAGATGACACAAATCCCTATGATAGCATGGTTTTCTCAAGGTTATAAAGACAAATATATAGATAGATATAAATCGTTTCTAAACAGAAAAGATACACTCTTTAGTAATGATATGATATATGATACATTATTGGGTATGATGGATGTTCATACCAATAGATATAATCCTAAATTTGATCTCTCATCTACAAAATATAATTTGGAGTTTGACAAAGCATTGGTAAATCATGGTAAAAAATACTATGCTACCAAAGAGAACTATCTGCATTGGCAAAAGTATAATATAGATAAATCCAAAAAAACAAAATTGATGATTGCACATATAAAGACATTGTCTGTTTTGAAAGATATTTTACACAAAGGGTTAGAATCTATAGATTTTGATTTGTATTATAATCAAAAGGGTTTTTTATATACTTCAAGTACTCAAGGTGATTTGGAAGTTTTAAAATTATCTGATATCTTATCTTATATATCCAATCAAAAGGTTAGATTTATAAAGTTAAATATCAAAAATCTAAAAGCTTCAAATATAAATCAAGTTATAGATAGATTGGATACTCTCAATGATATATTTCATATCAAATCAAAAGTATTGTTGAGTTTGAACTCTTCACAAGAGATATTTAAACTGTTTGAGGATAATGGTTGGAAAACTATATACCATATAAAAGCATATGATTTGATAGAAGAAAAATGCTGTCAAAAAATCATACAAAGTAGAGCAGATACAGTTTTGTTGTCTAGTTATATATATGATGATTTTACAAATCTATCAAAAGGTTGTGACTTGGATGATATAAAATATATGGTTGATGATGTACCAGCACTTAGTGATTCAAGCTTTATGAACAAGCTTGAAGATGAACATTATTATAAAGATAAAAAAGTCATATCTATCTTAACTACATACAAATCTCAATTTGACTAGATACTTTAAGTCAGCGATGATGTTTGATATAGTTGTATAAGTTTGAGATAAAACTGCTCCTCACTTTGTTGTTCTAGTAGTCCAGAGCCAGGCATAAGTGAGTAGTGCATCTCTTGGAGGTTTTCAAATCTATCTGGAAATAGTGCAGATATGATACTAGCTGATACCTCTTTGCGTACAAGTATAGGTGGTGGTATAACCCCTGCTTGTATGAGTTTGAGGATAGAAGGCGAATGGTAGTGTACATGGTGGTGTTGCCCATGTGGACATGTTTGGGTACTTACTAGGGTTTTACATGTATCACAATACACATACTCATCTACTGTTTGTATCTCAAGGTCTATATTTTTACAATGGTCAAATATCGAGCTAAGACGATTTTTGTCATAGTATAGTCCTAAGCCACCATGGTTTTTACCTATGAGTAATTTATTGCATCCATAATTTTTGGCTAGTAGGGCAT